>Ga0105240_10002239_pt1 | contig 31446 bp, 22 predicted proteins | sample KBSC54metaG_FD_80426 | JGI IMG/M metagenome (GOLD analysis project Ga0105240, IMG submission 80426) | Corn rhizosphere microbial communities from Kellogg Biological Station, Michigan, USA - KBS C5-4 metaG | ecosystem: Host-associated > Plants > Roots > Rhizosphere > Soil | place: Michigan, USA... | reverse complement strand
TCCGTTACGGCGACCGACGCGGCGGCGAGGGGACTGGGGGACGCCGCACCGGCGACAGCGGAGGCACCGGACCCGGCTATGGAACGCGCGCGCACATGGTGGCTGTAAGGCCTGCGGCGCCGCGAAGCAAGGTGACCCGCGTCGCGCCACGCCGGCCCGACGACCGCGGCCTTGCGCAGGCTGGGCGCGATGCCTAAATGGTCGGCGCTGGAGGCCGGATGACGAACGAAAGATGGGGCTGGATCCTGGTCGCGCTGGCAGCCGTCGTGATCGGCGTTCTCACGCGCGCGCCGGCGGTCGCGGCCAAAGTGCACGACCAGGTCAGCTCACTGTCCCACGCGGTCCGGACGCCGCCCCTCGCGCGCTGAGGTCGCCCGCCGCGCGCTCCTTGCGTGAGGCATCAACCGGCCGCGGCTGCAAACCCAGGCTCGTTTCAGACATCCTCAGAGCGCGGAGGAGCCCGGCCGGCGCCCGCCGCGCGCTCAGGCGGCGCCCGCCTGACGGCGGTCGCCCACCTCGGCCAGCAAGCGTTCGAGAAACAGCGCCTCGGCGACGCGCGTCTTCGCGCTGCGCACCCACTCCGTGCCGTTCAGCGCTGGATCGGTCAGCACCCGATCCAGGTCGAGGGGGCGCCCTTCCTCGCGCGCTGCCGCCAGGAGGTAGCCGAGCGCCGTCTGAACGCCGAACCCTCGACCGAGCTGCATCCGCACCGGCAAGGCGCGCTCGTAGCGGCGTCCGCCTGGCGCCAGAAACGCGTACGCCTGCCACATGAGACGGGACGCCCGCGACATGCTCGCCAGCATGCCCGCGCTTCGCGCGCCCAGCTCGGCGTCGACGCGCGCCTTGAAGCCCAGCTGATAGCTCGATCCGATCTGGGCCGCGTACACGACCGTCTGGTCCCGGGCTGGAATGTAGGCCGGGTAGACCGCGTGCTGGGTCTCGGGGCTGACGAAGCGGGGCACCGGTTCCCAGTGGCTGGTGATCGACGAGGGAAGGCCCAGGTGGGCCTTCGTCTTCCAGAGGAAGTCGAGGCCCCCCTCGTGCCACGAGTCGATCAACCGGTCGCTGGTGGCCGTCAGCGCGCTGGTGTGCTCCCGCGCCGCCGTGACCAGCGCCAGCAGCACGTGCGTATCCGTGTAGCGGACCACGCGCGCCAGATTGAAAGCGATAGCCTTGGCGGCCGTCTCGTGCGCCATCAGCGCCAGCAAGCCCAGCAGGCGGAGATCGCCCTTCACGAACAGCCGCGCCTGACCGGTGAACCCGCCGGTCGGCATCAGCAGGCGCGCCGTGATGGCGTTCATCACCGCCGCGCGTGACCCGCGGCCCATCTTCAATCCCAGGCGGGCCAGGTGGACGACGTCCGCGCCGCTCGGCGCGCACCTGACGTTCAACGGACCGCGTTCCAGAAGCACCGGTGACAGCGACATGCGAATCCATCGGCGGCCGGCCGGCGCGGTTGCGCGGCAACGATCGCCTTCGCAGCGCGGCCTGCTTTACCGCCGCGGGCCGCCGGGCGAAGATGGCGCGATGAAGCCGTCGCTGCTGATCGTGTCCCTGGCCGCCCTCCTGTTCGCGCCCGACGCCTCGCCCGCCCGCGCGGCCGAAGGCGCCCCGGCGCCGGCCAAGGCCGCCGGGCATCCCGCCGCCTCCGCCGCCGCGCCCGCCGGGGCCAAGGCGCCGGCGAAGTCCGCCGCGAAGGGTGAGGTCACCCTGACGGGCCAGCTGACGTGCGCGAAGTGCGGCCTGAAGGAGGCGTCGGTCTGCCAGAACGTCTTGCGCGTGTCCGACGTCGCGACCAAGACCGAGACGAAGTATTACCTGGCGAAGAACGACGTGGCGCAGGCGCACCACGAGCAGGTGTGTGGCGGCCAGGTGAGCGCGACCGTCACGGGGCGCGTGACGGAAGAGGCCGGCAAGAAGGTGCTGACCGCCTCGGCGATCACCTTGAACTGAGGCCTCGCGAACCGCTGCCCTGGGCCGATACGCCCGCATGAAGAAGAAGATCGCCCTTGCCGGTGTGCTGGCGGTCCTGGGGCTGTTTGCGTTCGTGGTGGTCGACGGCTGGACGGCGTTCGGCGCGAAGGCCACCGGCGCCCGGTTGGCGCGGCTGCAATCGTCTCCCCAGTGGCGCGCCGGCCACGTGGTGAACCCGCAGCCGCTGCACAACGACCTGTGGAAGATGCTGGCGGGCGCCCTGCACCGCAGCGGTGACGCCAGCCCCGGCACGCTGCCGCTGCGCCCGCCGTTGATCGACCAGCAGGCGCCGGCCGTGCTGGCGACCCCTCCCGCGTCCGGGCTGCGCGTGACCTGGCTGGGGCACTCGACTGTGCTGGTCGAGGTCGAGGGCCGCCGCTTCCTGACCGATCCGGTGTGGAGCCCGCGCGCCTCGCCGCTCGGCTGGGTGGGGCCGCGCCGCTTCTTTCCCCCGCCCATCGCGCTCGAGGCGCTGCCGCCGCTCGACGCGGTCGTGATCTCGCACGATCACTACGATCACCTGGATCGCGCGACGGTGAGCGCGCTGGGGACGCGCGGCGCGACGTTCGTGGTGCCGCTGGGTGTGGGCGCGCACCTGGCCGCGTGGGGGATTCCCGAGGCGCGCATCATCGAGCTGGACTGGTGGCAGCGGGCGTCGTTCGGTCCGGTCGCCGTGGTGTGCACGCCCGCCCGGCATGCGTCCGGGCGCATGCTGATCGACAACGATCAGAAGCTGTGGGCCGGCTACGCCTTCGTGGGCGCCGCCCATCGCGTTTATTACTCGGGCGACAGCGGGCTGTTCCCGGCCCTGCGCGACATCGGCGCGCGGCTGGGTCCCTTCGACCTGGCGATGATCGAGGTCGGGCAATACGGCCAGGCGTGGCCCGACTGGCACATGGGGCCCGAGCAGGCGATCCGCGCGAACCAGCTAGTGGGCGGACGCCTGCTGCTGCCGGTTCACTGGGGCGCGTTCGCGCTGGCGTACCACGCCTGGACCGAGCCCATCGAGCGCGCGCTGACGGCGGCGTCGCGCGCGGGCGTGCCGCTGGTGGCGCCGCGGCCGGGGCAAAGCTTCGAGCCCGCGGCGCCACCGCCCGTGGAGCGCTGGTGGCCGTCGCTGCCCGCGAAGACCGCGGAACAAGATCCGATCGTCTCGACGCAGATGTGATGGCGGAGCGGTCGTCCCGCGAATCCACGACGTCAGACACGACGAACCGGAGCGGAGATCGTGAGCCTCGACCGGACCCGAGGATCGGGCGTCGATCAGGCGGGGAAGCTGTAGATGTTAGCCGGGCAGGGGCGGGATCGGACGTACGGCGCGCGTGCCCCCCCACGACCTAGAGCCGACTCTGGCCCCGACCTGTCGTGTAGCCAACGTGGCGGCCGATAAAGTCTTGGCGACAGTGGCGCTGGGTTACTCGATCTCTATGTTAACGGAAACAATCTCCCTTATCTGGTTGCGATTCAGTCGGGCCAGTATTATCGGTGGAATCCTCTCAGTTCATTTGGCTACACCTATTCGAATTCGGCCCGAGTGTGGGATGGCCAGGTATATACATTTTTCAGGACATATGGGAATTGGCAATGACTCCCCTTCGTGTCGTAGCTGCATCGTGCGCCTTTTTGGTGCTTTTGAGCGCATGTAGCGGAGGATGTCCAACCATAGGATGTCGTCCTAAGGTTGTTCTTTCTTACGAAAGCCCAATTGCCTCGTCCTATGCAATTAGCATTACGATTGACGGCGTGACGTTGCAGTCGAACTGCCCGGTTGCGATGCAGCAGTTCCTTCCTGAAAGCGATCCCCCCAGGATCGATTCATGCGATGGTAACGGGATCACGGTTTCCGGGATCGATCTAGGCCACGGAGATAACCAGACGGTCAGGGCATCCGTGTCAATAGACAGCTCAGCTCCCATAGAAGTGACCGCAACTCTGACGACAATCGCCAATGGTCGAGGCTGTGATGTCGTGTGCTACGTCCATTCCGGTAGCGTCTCTAATTAGGCTGACGAGGAGCCTAGCTGGTCCACAGATTCGCCAGGTCCAGCTCCATCGCCTCGAACGGGTCGGCGCGAAGTTTCGTCTGGCCAGCGACGCTCGCGACCAACCGCCAGCCGCCACCATCCAGGCGGTAAACCTCGAGGGTCTCGGCGATCGGATCCACGAACCATTGATGTTCCACGCCGGCCGCGGCGTAGTGGTGCGTCTTGCGCGTGCGATCGAAGGCGATGGTGGCCGGGGACAAGACCTCGCAGACCCAATCGGGGCGTAGCTCCATGAAGGCAGCATCGGGAAGCCGGGGCAGGCGTTCGCGTCGCCAGCCGGCCAGATCCGGCACCAGAATCTGGTCGACGATGTGAAGCTCGGGCTCGTCGAGGATGATCCATCCCCCGGGGCCTGGTCCGCCCTGACGCCCGAACGCGCCGCCCAGGTCGACGCCCAACGCGGACGATGCCGCCGCGTGCCGAATCGAGGGGCGGGGGCTGACGATCAGCTCTCCATCGACGATCTCGCCGACGAGGTGGTCCGGGACCTTCAGCAGGTCCGCGTAGGTCGCTCGCTGTTTCGCCGCGAACCCGGACATGTGGCAATTCTACACGGCCTGATCCGTCCAACAACGTCGCGTGGCGGGGCGCTGCTGGGCAACGCCGAACCTCGAGTCCGAAAGGCGCGTTTCTCTTCGCGCGTCAGGGGTTCGGTGACGACGAGGCGGCGGGCTCGGGTGCGTCCGGGCGGGCCGGCGGGGGCGGCGTGGGATATCCCGCCGGGCGCATGCCCGAGTCGTCGGCGTGGGCGGGCGAGTAGCGGCGCGACGGCAGCTGCGCGTGATACAGCGTGCGGTTCCGCAGGGCCACGAAGGCGATCCCTTCCGCCAGCATCAGCGGCACCAGCAGATCGTAGCTGCCGGCCAGCTCGCACACCATAATCAGCGAGCTGAGCGGGCAGTGGGCGAGGCCGCCGTAAAACGTCCCCATGGCGATCAGCGAGAACGCCGCCGGGTTGATGCGCGGGTCATCGGACAGCAGCTGCACGGCGCGCCCGAAGGCGCCCCCGAACAGCCCGCCGATCACCATCGACGGCGCGAAGTCGCCGGCGCTGCCGCCCGAGCCGATGGTCAGCGACGAGGCGAACACCTTGGCGATGCACAGGCCCCCCAGCAGGGCGACGGCGCTCCAGCCCGGCGGCAGCCAGGCCGCGCCGCTGATGGCGACCTGCACCGCGCCGTAGCCGCCCCCCATCAGCCCCACCCCCTGGCCCGGCTGGCCCACCTGCCAGCCGACCAGCATGACCAGCGGCACGGCGAACACGCCCAGGGCCAGACCACCCAGCGCCGGCTTGGCCCACTCGGGCACCGACATGCGGGCGCTGATGCCCTGGACGGTGCGCAGCGTGCGCACGAACAGGTTCGCCAGCAGCGCCACCATCAGCGCCATCAGACCGTACAGCCACAGATGGCCCGGCACGAAGGGGAAGCGGCTGGGCTGCGAGAACAGCGTCGATTCGCCGTAGATCGAGATGACGATCGAGTAGGCGGTGACGCTGGCCAGGACCGCCGGGATCAGCGCGTCGGACTCGAAGTCACCGTGGTACAGCACCTCGACGGCCAGCAGCGCGGCGCCGAGCGGCGTGCGGAACACCGCCGCGATGCCGGCCGCCACGCCCGCCACCATCAGCACCCGGCGCTCGGACGGGGGCACGCGCAGCAGGCGTCCCACCGTCGAGCCCAGCGCGCCGCCGATCTGCATGGTCGGCCCCTCGCGCCCGCCCGAGCCGCCGGTGCCCAGCGTGAAGAAGGAGGCCAGCGCCTTCACCCAGATGACCCGCCGGCGGATGACGCCGCCGCCGTGGTGAAAGGCGTTGATCATGGCGTCGCCGCCGCCCCCGCGGGTCTCGGGCGCCAGCTGCGAGATGATGCCGCTGGCCAGGGCGCCGACCGCCGGTAGCAGGACCAGCAGCCAGGGGCGGAAGCGGTGCTCGGTTCGCGGCACCCCCAGGAAGCTCTCGCCCGCCGCGCGCAGCGGGTGATAACCGCCCAGGTCCTCCAGCAGCAGCCGTTGCAGGTACTCGAGGCCGGCGAAGAAGGCGGCGCCCACCAGACCAGCGGCCACGCCCACCAGCGCCGCGTGCAGCAAGGTCCGGCCGATGATGGTCAGATCGACGCCCGACGCGTCCGAAAGAATGGAATGCAGTGCCTGCTGGGCCTTCCGCGCCCGCAGACGATCCAGCGGCAACCTCACTGCCGTTCATGATGGCCATGGCCAACGTGAAATGGCCAGTGATTTCAGGTGGAAGCGACGCTGGACGGGTGCGCAGGTCAGGGTGCGGCGCCTCAGGCGGCGCCGGCCGGCGGGAACACCACCCGTGCAGCGAGGCGGGGCGGTCGGGGGACTCGTGTGATATAGACGGCCGCTCGATATGGACCGTGGGGCCGCCGCTTTTTACGACCTGGACGGGACGCTGGTGCGCACGAACCTGGTGCACGCGTTCCTGTACGCCGCCAAGAACCAGCAGGGTGTCCTGAAGAGCATCCTGAAGACGGCGGCCACCCTGGCCAGCGTCCCGCTGTTCCTGGGGGCCGACATGTACAGCCGCCGGCTGTTCAACGACGTCTTCTTCGTCCGCTACAAGGGCGAATCCGAAGACCGGCTGCGCTACCTGGCCGACGAGCTGTTCGAGAACGCCATCCGCCCGGCCATTTTCCCGGGCGCCTACGAGTTGATCCAGAAGTCGAAGCAGCTGGGACTGCGGCAGGTGCTGGTGACGGGCGCCATCGACTTCACGGTGCGGCCGCTCGCGAAACACCTGGGGATCGACGATTATGTGACCAACCGGCTGGAGTTCGTGGACGGCCTGGCGACGGGCCGCCTGCTGCCGCCGGTGATGGCCGCCGCCACCAAGGCCAGCTGGATGCGCATCTACGCGGAAAAGGAGAACCTGAACTTGTCCGACTGTTACGCTTACTCGGACAGCATGAGCGACCTGCCCATGCTATCGGTGGTGGGACACCCCACCGCCGTCAACCCGGATTTCCGCCTGCGCGGGACGGCGCGGCAGCACGATTGGCCCATCCTGGATCTGCGATGAGAGAGCGCGCCCCCAAGGTTTTCCGCGGCCCCGTGCCCCGGCGTAAAGAGGACGATCAGGTCGTCTACATCGACAACGACTCGGCGCCCCGGGTGCTGTTCTCGGGCGAGGATCTGCTGCTGGAGGATCTGCCCATCGGCACGCGGGTGGTCTATCCCAAGCCACCCATCGAGGGGCTGGCCAACCCCGGCGCGGCGATCCGCTACGCGCTGAACCATCCCCTGGGTACGGATCCTCTCTACGCCCAGCTGATGCCGGGCATGCGCGTCACCATCGCCATCGACGACATCAGTATGCCGCTGCCGCCCATGGTGCGGCCCGACGTGCGCCAGACGGTGCTGGAGATCCTGCTCGAGCTGCTGGACGCCAACGGCGTCGACGACATCCACCTGATCATCGCCAACTCGCTGCATCGCCGCATGACGGAAGCCGAGATGAAGCGCATGGTGGGCGACAAGATCTTCGACGCCTTCTACCCGGATCGTTATTACAACCATGACGCCGAAGATCCGGAAGGCATGGTGAACCTGGGGGTCACCGCCCACAACGAGGTGGTGAACATCAACCGGCGCGCCGTCGAGAGCGACCTGGTCATCTACCTGAACGTGAACTTCGTGCCCATGAACGGCGGGCACAAGTCGGTGGCGGTCGGGCTGTGCGACTACGAAAGCTTGCGGGCCCATCACGAGCCCGAGACCATCCGCCAGTCCGACAGCTACATGGATCCCAAGAACTCCATGTTGAGCACGAAGATCGGCCGCATGGGCGCGCTGGTCGATCAGCACATGAACGTCTTCCACATCGAGACGGCGCTGAACAACCGCATGTACTCGGGCCCCACGGCGTTCCTGTCGAAGAACGAGGATCAGTACACCGAGTTCGACCGCATGAAGTTCGAGGCCATGCGGTGGACGCTGTCGAAGCTGCCCCCGGCCGCCAAGCGCAAGGTGTTCCAGAGCATCCCGGCGCCGTACCAGCTGATCGCCTGCCACGCCGGCAAGACCGAGCCTGTGCACGAGAAGATCGTCGAGCGCTGCTTCGAGCAGTACGCCGTCGACGTGCGCGGCCAGGCGGACATCCTGATCTGCGGCATCCCCTTCATCTCGCCATACAACGTGAACTCGGTCCTGAACCCGCTGCTGGTCCAGGTGATGGCGCTGGGGTACTTCCACAACATGTACCGGGGCAAGCCGGTGCTGAAGAAGGGCGGGGTGATGATCATCACCCACCCTTGCTACGACGAGTTCGATCCGGTCCACCACCCCAGCTACATCGAGTTCTTCAATCGCCTGCTGCCCGAGACGCGGGACGCGATGAAGCTGCGCCACAAGTACGAGGAAGAGTTCGCGCACAACCCCAGCTACATCGAGATGTACCGCCGGGGGAACGCGTACCACGGCGCGCACCCGTTCTTCATGTGGTACTGGGGCGAGAACGGGCGGCAGCACGTGGGCAAGGTCATCGTGGCCGGCGCGCAGAACGCGCACGTCCCGGCGATGCTGGGCTGGGACCGCGCCGAGTCGCTGACGGAGGCGATCGCCATGGCCAAGAGCCACACCGGCCCGTCGCCCGAGATCACGATGATGCACCACCCGCCGATCGTGATGATGGACGTCGAATAGCGGCATCGTCGGAGCCATCTCGGGCCGTCGTGAACCGAGCGCGCGTCACTGCATTCGTCTCGAACCTGGTCCAGCCGCGGCCCCCGGGCCGGGGCAGGCGGTTCTCCCGCAAGCGCGTCGTTGGTGAGGCGATCACGGGCGCGGTGTTCGGCAGCGGCTGGGCGGCGCGGGCCTGGGGGCGCTTGCCGGGGCGGGCGGCGGTCGATCTGATCGAGCATCGGCTGCCGTTGTTGCCGGCGCGGGCGGGCACACGGGCCTCCCGCACCTTGCGCATCGCCTTCGCCTCGGACCTGCACATCGGGCCGCTGACCTCGCCCGCCTTGCTGGACAACGCCTTCGCCCGCCTGGCCCAGGCCCGCCCCGACGTGCTGGTGCTGGGCGGCGACTACGTCTACCTGGAGGCGACGCACGAGATGGCGCGCGAGCTGGAGGCGCGGGTGGCCGCGGTTCCGGCGCGCACCAAGCTGGCCATCCTGGGCAACCACGATCTGTGGACGCACCACGACCGCATCGAGGATGCCCTGCGCCGCGCCGGCGCGCGCATGCTGATCAACGACGCCGCCTTCCTGCCGCCGCCGTTCGACGACGTCGCCATCGTGGGCCTGGACGACGTGTGGACCGGGCAGCCCGAGCCGGTGGCGGCCATGCGGGCGGCGGGCGGCGCCGCGCTGACCATCGGCATCGCCCACTCGCCCGAGGCGGTGCCGCTGTTGAAGGACTACGAGCTACCGTTGCTGCTGTGCGGTCACACCCACGGCGGCCAGATCGCCCTGCCGTCCGGGCCGGTGGTGGTGCAGGGCAAGCACGGCCGCATGTGGCCGGCGGGCCTGTACGACGTCGGCGGCACGAAGCTGTTCGTGTCGCGGGGTCTCGGCTCGGTCGAGCTGCCCATCCGCGCCTACGCGCGCCCGGACGTCAGCGTGTTCACGCTGACGAGCGCGGGCTGAAGACCGCCGCCCCGTCGTGTGGGGACCCGCTACTCGTCAATGCCGTTCACTTAAGAGATACGACCGGACCTGGACCCAGTGAATCGGTGCCAAGCGCCTCGACGGCCTTCAGCTCGACGACAAGACGATCGGAAACCAGCAGGTCGAGGCAACTTAGACCGACTCCAGGAACCCCGGCCCAAGAATTCGATGGACCTCGATGGCAGCGGCAAGCAACTCGGAGACACGCTCATCGAGCTCCTTGGCCGGCTCCTCCAGCGTCTTGGCGCCCCTCGCCTCCTGGCGTTTCACACACCGGGGTTCGACTGCCCTCCCGCGACGTTGCCGGCGTAAGTGAACGGCATTGCGCGCTAGGGTGAGGAGGCCGCGACGGCATTCGGGTGCCCGCGCACGGTGCGGAGGCGGCGTCCCCCGGTGATACCTAGATTCTTCTTGCCGTTCAGGTGAGACTGCCCCGCCTCGTTCCGGGCCGAAGACCATGGCAGACACCAACCTCTCGTCCTTCATCTGGTCCGTCGCGGACCTGCTCCGCGGTGACTACAAGCAGTCCGAGTACGGCAAGGTAATCTTGCCGTTCACCGTGCTGCGGCGGCTCGACTGCGTGCTGGAGCCCACCAAGCCGGCGGTGCTGGCCGAGCTGGACAGCCGCAAGAAGACCGCCGTCAACCCCGAGCCGTTCCTGCTGCGAAAGTCCGGCCAGCTGTTCTACAACACGTCGCCGCTGGACCTGAAGAAGCTGATGGGCGATCAGGACCACATCGGCGAGAACCTGCGCACCTACGTGCACGCTTTTTCGCCCGCGGTCCGGGACATCTTCGAGCGGTTCGAGTTCCACCTGCAGGTCGACCGCCTGGACAAGGCCAACCTGCTGTACCTGGTCACCGAGAAGTTCGCCAACATCGATCTGCACCCGGACGTCGTCAGCAACGCGCAGATGGGCGCCGTCTTCGAGGAGCTGATCCGCAAGTTCGCCGAGCTCTCGAACGAGACCGCCGGGGAGCACTTCACCCCGCGCGAGGTGATTCGCCTGATGGTGAACCTGCTGTTCTTCGAGGACGACGACGCCCTGACCAAGCCGGGCGTGGTCCGCTCGATCTACGACCCGACCGCGGGCACGGGCGGGATGCTGAGCGTGGCCGGCGAGTATCTGGCCAGCCACAATCCCCGCGGCCGGCTGGTGATGTACGGGCAAGAGCTGAACCCCGAGTCCTACGCCATCTGCAAGGCGGACATGCTGATCAAGGGGCAGGACATCGCCAACATCATCTTCGGCAACACGCTGTCCGCCGACGGCCTGCAGGGCAAGGTCTTCGATTACGGGCTGTCCAATCCGCCGTTCGGCGTCGAGTGGAAGAAGATCGAGAAGGAGGTGCGCCGGGAGGCCGAGGAGCGCGGCTTCGACGGCCGCTTCGGTCCCGGCCTGCCGCGCGTCAGCGACGGGTCACTGCTGTTTCTGCTGCACCTGATCTCGAAGATGCGCCCCGGCGTCGACGGCGGCAGCCGCTTCGGCATCGTGCTGAACGGCTCGCCCCTGTTCACCGGCGGCGCCGGCTCGGGCGAGAGCGAGATCCGCCGCTACGTGTTGGAGAACGATCTTGTCGAGGCGATCATCGCCCTGCCGACCGACATGTTCTACAACACCGGCATCAGCACCTACGTCTGGATCGTCAGCAACCGGAAGCCGGCGGCGCGCAAGGGGAAGGTGCAGCTGATCGACGCCAGCGGTTTCTGGCAGAAGATGCGCAAGAGCCTGGGCAGCAAGCGGAAAGAGCTGAGCCCCGCTCACATCGACGACATCACGCAGCTGTTCGGCCAGTTCAAGGAGGTCACCCGCGCCGGCGTGCCCATCAGCCGCATCTTCAAGAACACCGACTTCGGCTACCGCACCATCACGGTCGAGCGCCCCGAGCCCGACGCCAAGGGCGCCGTCGTCCTGGGCACCAAGGGCAAGGGGAAGGGCCAGCCTGTTTTTGATAATAACCTGCGCACCACCGAGAACGTGCCCCTGGATGAGGACGTCGAGGCCTACTTTAAGCGCGAGGTGCTGCCCCACGCGCCCGACGCCTGGATCGACCACGACAAGACGAAGGTGGGCTACGAGATCCCCTTCAACCGCCACTTCTACGTGTTCAAGCCGCCCCGCCCGCTGGCCGAGATCGACGCCGAGCTGAAGGAGTGCACGGACCGCATCCTGACCATGATCCAGGGCCTGACGAGATGAGCGCGCGGCCGCCTGCGGACTCCGCCTTCGACGAGGTGGTGGCGCTGATCGCCTCGTCCCGGGCGCGGGCGGTCCAGGCGGTGAACACGGCGCTCATCGAGCTGTACTGGCAGGTCGGCGCCTTCATCAGCCGCAAGATCGAGGCGGCGGAGTGGGGCGACGGGGTCGTCCCCCAGCTGGCCGCCTATCTGGCGCGGACCCAGCCGGGCCTGCGCGGCTTCACCGGCCGTAACCTGTTCAGAATGCGGCAGTTTTTCGAGGCCTACCGGAACCAGGCATTTGTGTCGGCGCTGCCGCCACAAATGCCCGCCTTGCCGGAGGGGACCGCCGGGGTACCCGCGGCAGCTCACGCTGGTGACGCAATCAGCCAAGTTGTGCCGGCACTGCTGACACAATTGCCGTGGACCCACCACCTCATCATCCTGGGCCAGTGCAAGCGTCCCGAGGAGCGGGAGTTCTACCTGCGCCTGGCCGTCCGCGAGCGCTGGAGCAGCCGGGAGCTGGAGCGCCAGCTCAAGGGTGCGCTCTTCGAGCGCTCGGTCCTGCACCCACCCCAGGCCTCGCAGGTGGTGCGGCGGACCCACGCCGAGGCGCTATCGGTGTTCAAGGACGCCTACCTGGTCGAGTTCCTGGATCTCCCCGCCGCGCACGCGGAGTCGGACCTGCACCGCGGCCTGCTGCGGAAGCTGAAGGAGTTCCTCATCGAGCTGGGCCGCGACTTCTGCTTCGTCGGCTCCGAGTTCCCCGTGCAGGTGGGCGGCCGCGACTTCGCCCTGGACCTGCTGTTCTTTCACCGCGGCCTGAACTGCCTGGTCGCCATCGAGCTGAAGGTCGGCCGCTTCGAACCCGAGTACCTGGGCAAGCTCAGCTTCTATCTGGAAGCTCTGGACCGCGACGCGAAGAAGCCCCACGAGAACCCCGCCCTCGGCGTGCTCCTGTGCGCCAGCAAGGACGAGGAGGTCGTCGAGTACGCCCTGAGCCGCACCCTGTCCCCCGCCCTGATCGCCGAATACCAGCCCCAGCTCCCCGACAAGCAACTCCTGCAAGCCAAGCTGCACGAGTTCTATCTGCAGAACGCGCCCGAAGGAGACGGCCCGTGAGCTTCCCGCGCTATCCGAAGTACAAGGACAGCGGCGTGGAGTGGCTGGGCGAGGTCCCCGAGCATTGGACTACGCTCCCTCTAAAGCGCGATCTCGACTTCCTGACAAGTGGTTCGAGGGGATGGGCCGACAACTATTCCGATGATGGCGAGCTGTTCATACGAATAGCAAATTTGACTCGTGACGGTATCGCGCTTGACCTCTCCGACATTCAAAGGGTTGTCGTTCCTGCCGACGTTGAGGGTTCACGAACCAAGGTGCAGACTGGAGATGTTCTTTTTTCCATCACCGCGTACTTGGGGTCCGTCGCTGTTGTCCCAGATGAGCTTGAAAGTGCATACGTAAGCCAACACGTCGCGCTTGCTCGCCTGCGACGGGCACTGCTGCTACCGCGCTGGGTCGGGTACGTAGCCTTGTCACTCGTGGGGCAAACTTGGTTTGCCATGCAAAGCTACGGAGGGACGAAGATCCAGCTCAGCTTGGACGATGTAAGAGGTCTCCCTGTCACGGTTCCCCCGACATGCGAACAGCACACCATCGTTGAGTTCTTGGACCGCGAGACGGGAAAGATTGATGAACTGGTGGCGGGGCAGCAGCGGCTGATGGGGCTGCTGAAAGAAAAGCGCCAGGCCGTCATCTCCCACGCCGTCACCAAAGGCCTGAACCCCCACGCCCCCATGAAACCCTCCGGCATCGACTGGCTCGGCGACATGCCATCACACTGGGAAACTTGCCAGAGCCGTCGGATGTTCGCCGTGCGCAGCGAGCCGGCATTGCCGTCTGATCAGATGCTCACAGCATCGCAGAAGTACGGGGTGATTTTTCAGTCTGACTTTGTTCAGCTCGAAGGCCGCCGAGTTGTTGAAGTCATCATGGGCAAAGAGAGTCTCAAACACGTCGAACCAAATGACTTCATCATCAGCATGAGAAGCTTCCAGGGCGGAATTGAGTGGTGCACTCTGCGGGGCTCGACAAGCTTCCACTACGTTATGCTCCGCCCTGTCAAGGATGTGCATCCCCCGTTCTTCGCACATCTGTTCAAGAGCGCGACCTACATACAGGCGCTTCGCACGACTACGGATCTGATTCGCGACGGGCAAGAACTGCGCTACTCCAACTTCGCACAGGTCGCTCTCCCGGTCGTACCAATGCAAGAACAAGCCGAAATCGCCACTTTCGTGGACCGCGAGGTCGCTCGGTTTGACGCCCTGATTTCTGAGGCCGAGAAGGCCATCGACCTCCTGCAAGAACGCCGGACCGCCCTCATCTCCGCCGCCGTCACCGGACAGATCGACGTGCGCGAACTGGCTGTCTCCTGACCTGGGGCTGTATCCTGGTGGCCTGCCATGGCCGCCAGCCTGCACAAGGAGATCAACCTCGAGGTCGAGATTTGCCAGCATCTGGCGGCACACGGGTGGCTTAACGCCGAAGGTGATGCCGCTGCGTACGACCGGGCGCGGGCTTTGTTCCCGGCGGACGTGCTGGCTTGGGTGCAGGCCGCGCAGCCTGAAGCCTGGAAGATTCTGGAGAAGAACCACGGCGCGCAGGCCGGCGAGACGTTGCTGGCGCGGCTGCGCGATCAGCTCGATCAGCGGGGCACGCTGGATGTGCTTCGCCGTGGCATCGAGCTACTGGGGCTGCCGAAGCCGCTGAAGCTGGCCGAGTTCAAGCCGGCGCTGGCCATCAATGCCGACATCCTGACCCGTTATGCCCAGAACCGGCTGCGGGTGGTGCGGCAGGTGCGGTATTCGGCGCAGAACGACAACTCCATCGATCTGGTGCTGTTCCTGAACGGCGTGCCGGTGGCGACGGCCGAGCTGAAGTCGGACTTCACGCAGAGCGTGGGCGACGCCGTCGACCAGTATCGCTTCGACCGGCAGCCACGGCCCAAGGGGCAGGCTCCCGAGCCGCTGCTGTCGTTCCCCGGGGGCGCGCTGGTGCACTTCGCGGTCAGCAACAGCGAGGTGGCGATGGTGACCCGGCTCGACGGTCCGGCGACGCGCTTTCTGCCTTTCAACCGTGGCAATGACGGGGGCGCCGGGAATCCGGTGAACCCGCGGGGTGGCCACCGCACGGCGTACCTGTGGGAACAGGTCTGGGAGCGGGAGAGCTGGCTGGAGATCGTGGGGCGCTACCTCATCGGAAAGCGCGACGACAAGAAGCAGCTGGAGCGGACCATCTTCCCGCGCTTCCATCAGCTCGACGTGACCCGCAAGCTGCAGGCGGCGGTGATGGCGGACGGCCCGGGCGCCCGGTACCTGGTCCAGCACTCGGCTGGCTCGGGCAAGACGAACTCGATCGCCTGGACGGCGCACTTCCTGGCCGAGTTGCACGACGCCGGCAACAGGAAGGTCTTCGACAGCGTGCTGGTGGTCTCGGACCGCAACGTCATCGACGCGCAGCTTCAGGACGCCCTGTTCGACTTCGAACGAACGACCGGCGTGGTTGCCAAGATCACGAACAACGAGGGCAGCAAGAGCTACAAGCTGGCCGAGGCGCTTTCCGGCGACAAGAAGATCGTCGTCTGCACCATCCAGACCTTCCCCTACGCCATCGACGAAGTGCGCAAGCTGGCCGCCACCCAGGGCAAGCGCTTCGCCGTCATCGCCGACGAGGCGCACAGCTCGCAATCCGGTGACGCGGCAGCGAAGTTGAAGGCCGTACTGAGCCCCGAGGAGCTGGCCGACCTGAACGACGGCGGCGAGATCAGCGCGGAGGACGTCCTGGCGGCGCAGATGGCGGCGCGGGCGGGCGACAAGGGGATCACCTTCGTCGCATTCACCGCCACGCCCAAGGCCAAGACGATGGAGCTGTTCGGCAGGCGGCCCGATCCGTCGCGGCCCGCGGGCCCCGACAACCTGCCCACGCCGTTTCACGTCTACTCCATGCGCCAGGCCATCGAGGAGGGCTTCATCCTCGACGTGCTGCAGAACTACACGCCGTACCGCCTGGCGTTCAGGCTGGCCCACGACGGCAAGGACTACGACGAGGCCGCCGTCGAGCGCAGCGCCGCCATGAAGAGCATCATGGGCTGGGTCCGCCTGCACCCGTACAACATCTCCCAGAAGGTTCAGATCGTGGTCGAGCACTTCCGCGCCCACGTGGCGCCGCTGCTGGGCGGCAAGGCGAAGGCGATGGTGGTGGTGGCCAGCCGGGTCGAGGCGGTGCGCTGGCAGCTGGCCATCGAGAAGTACATCAAGTCCTGCGGCTACACGATCGGCACCTTGGTCGCCTTCTCGGGCGAGGTGAGCGACAAGGACTCCGGCCCCGACCCGTTCACGGAGAACAGCCGCGCGTTGAACCCGCGCCTGAACGGTCGTGACATCCGCGAAGCCTTCAAAGGCGCGGACTATCAGATCTTGCTGGTGGCGAACAAGTTCCAGACCGGCTTCGACCAGCCCCTGCTGTGCGGGATGTACGTCGACCGGCGGCTGGCGGGCATCCAGGCGGTGCAGACGCTGTCCCGTCTGAACCGCGCCACCAAGGACAAGACGACGACCTACGTGGTCGACTTCGTGAACGACACCGAGGAGATCCTGGCCGCGTTCAAGACGTACTACGCGACCGCCCAGCTATCGGCCGCCACCGACCCGAACATCGTCTACAACCTGCGCGCGAAGCTGGACGCCGCCGGTCACTACGACAACTTCGAGGTGGACCGCGTGGTGGCGGCCGAGCTGAAGCCCGGCGCGACCCAGGGCGAGCTGCTGAGGGCCATCGAGCCCATCGTCGACCGCCTGATGAAGCGCTACCAGGCCGCGCAGGAGGCCCTGCGCGCCGCCCGCGACACGCAGGACGAGGCGGCGGCGACGACCGCGCGAGACACCCGGGACGCGCTGGTGCTGTTCCGGTCCGACATGGGGACGTTCGTCCGGCTGTACACGTTCCTGTCGCAGATCTTCAACTACGGGAACACGGACATCGAGAAGCGCGCGATCTTCTACAAGCGCCTGCTGCCGCTGCTGGAGTTCGGCCGCGAGCGCGAGGGTATCGATCTGTCGAAGGTGGTCCTGACCCACCACAACCTGCGCGACCTGGGCAAGCGCGCGCTGCCCCTGGGCGGGGGCGACAAGCCGCTGCTGGACCCCCTCGCCGAATCGGGCAGCGGCTCGCTGCACGAGCCGCAGGTGGCCTACATGTCCGAGCTGATCCAGAAGCTGAACGAGCTGTTCGGCGGCGAGACCACCGATCAGGACCAGCTGGTCTACGTGAATCACGTCATCAAGGGCAAGCTGCTGGAATCCGCGACGCTGAGGGAACAGGCCGCGAACAACACCAAGGAGCAGTTCGGGAACTCGCCGGATCTCGACGCCGAGCTGTCGAACGCCATCATCGACGCGCTGGATGCCCATACCTCCATCAGCACGCAGGCGCTGAATTCCGCCGCCGTTCGCAACGGCATCAAGCAGATCCTGCTGACCCACGCCCACCTGTGGGAGGCGCTACGCGGCAGCGCAGGGGGGACGTTCTAAGACGCCGCCGATCACCTCTTCTTGCGGCGAAGATGTTCTGAGAGCGAAGAAAACGTCACTCGAGGCCCGCGGCGGGGGCGGTCACGGCGCCAGCGCCAGCGCCAGCGTCGTGGCGGCGAGGATCAGCGGGGTGGTCCAGGCGCCCAGCGCGATGAGGCGGCCGACCGGCGGGTCGAGGCCCTCGCGGCGGGCCAGCGCCAGCACCAGCATGGTCGCCAGCGAGCCGAAGGGGGTGATCATGGGACCGACGTCGGTGCCGACCAGCGCGGCGAGCACCGTGGCCGGGGAGGCGTGGGCGTGGTCCAGCAGGGGACGGGCGATCAGCGCGGCGGGAAGATTGTTCACGACGTTCGAGGCCAGCGCCGTGGCGGCCGCCGTCGCCAGCAGGCTGACCGTCGAGCCGGGGGCCAGGCGCGCCACCCACCCCGACGACGCGGCGGCGAGGCCCAGGTTCTCGAGGCCGCGCACGCACACGAACAGGCCCATCACGAAGGGAAACACGCCCCAGGCCAGCTCGCCGGCGTCGGCCAGGCGCACCCGCCCGGTGACGGCGCCCGCGGCCCCCAGCACGGCCGCGCCGGCGAAGGCCACCACGTAAGGTTCCAGGCCGGCCAGCGGCGCCAGGAAGTATCCCAGCAGCACCAGCGCCAGCACGGCGACGCAGGTCCGGAAGTAGCTGCGGTGGGGGACCACGCTGGCGGGGGCGGGCAGCGATCGGGCCTCGAAGACCTGCGGCAGCTCGTGACGGAACCGCAGGCGCAGCAGCGCGTACGTCACGGCCAGGGCCACCAGCTGCGGGGCCACCATGTGTGCGGCGAACGTCCCGAACCGCAGCCGGAAGGTGTCGGCGAACAGCAGGTTCGTCAGGTTGCTGATGGGCAGCAGCAGCGACCCGACGTTGGCCACGAACGCGCACAGCACGATGAACGGCGCGGCCGGCACCCTGAGCCGCCGCACCAGCGCCAGCACCACGGGCGTCAGCATGACGGCCGTCGTGTCCAGCGAGAGGACCGCGGTGACGATCGCGCCGAGCAGGAACGTGTTCCGGTAGAGCGACCGGGCGTCACCCCCGGCCAGCCGCGCGCACCCGAGCGCCGCCCAGTCGAAGAAGCCGCTCTTTCCGATCAGCAGCGACAGAAGCAGCAGCGACAGCAGGAACAGCAGCGCGCTCTTGCCCGCCAGGACCGATGCCGCCATCTGCGCGGGCGTCACCAGCCCCAGGCCGACCATGAGCGTGGCGCCCAGCACGGTCCACCAGGCCTCGTTCCACCGTCGTGGCCGCCAGACCACCATCGCCAGCGTCGCCGCGAACACCGCCAGCGTCACGGCCGCCCGGACCGGTCCGGTCACGTCGCGCCCGCGCGGGCCGCCCGCGTCTCGGGCATGACGGACGACAACCCGGCGGACGCCAGCTCGACCGGCAGGCCAGGGCGTCCGCGCGCCCTGGCGCGCATCGCGGGCGGGCGGGCGGTTCCCTCGCGCCTGGGCAGATTGAGCTGGACCGTACCGTTCTTCGTTTCGACCAAAGCCCCTTCAATGTGTCGCTTCGGGCTGAGGTTGAAAGCGACGACCACGTTGGCTCCGACGTTCTGGCGACGTTCTGGCGGCTAGCGGCGCCTGTACGCCGCCGGTAGGACCACCCTCCCGTGGTCGAGCCGCGCGCCGGCGCGGTGACCGGACCGCGCTTCCTATTTCTCGAACGCCTTCTTCATCGCCGCCGCTGCCAGGTTCTGTTCCCGGTGACACGCCGCCGCCGTCGATTTCCCCATATGGAGTCGGCTCCCGCCTGCCCCGGGGCCACAGGAGGCGCCGCCCTGGCGGAGGTTCCGTCCGGGTGGCAATTCCGGCCCGGCCAGGGTATCTAACGGCGCTCACGCATGGGACATTCGCCTTCTGGCCAGCACGGCGCAGGCGCGGGCTCTGGCACACTGGTCCGCTTTGCTTCTCCCTCCGCCGGGGGGCGTTTCTCGCCGTCCGAGATCTATCGCGGGCGCAACGTCTTCATCCTGGGCAGCACCGGGTTCGTCGGGAAGGTGCTGCTCAGCATGCTGCTCGACCGCTTCCCCGACATCGGGCGCGCCTACGTCATGGTCCGCCGCGGCTCGGGCACGACCAGCGAGACCCGCTTCTGGCAAAGCGTGGTCACCTCGCCGGCCTTCGACACACTGCGCGCCAAGCACGGCGGGCCCGAGGGCCTGGCTGCCTTCCTGAAGCAGAAGGTCGTCGTCGTCGACGGCGACATCTCGGTCGAGAACCTGGGCCTTTCGGAGGAAGAGGCCGAGAAGGTCGCGAAGGACATCGACGTCCTCATCAACTCGTCGGGCCGCGTGACGTTCAACCCGCCGCTCGAGTCGGCGCTGCGCACGAACGTCGAGGGCACGAAGAACGTGCTGGCCTTCGCGCGCCGCATGCGGCGTCCGGCGCTGCTGCACACCAGCACCTGCTTCGTGGCGGGCAACCGCTCGGGCGAGGTGTGGGAGGACGAGGAGCTGATCGGCTACTACCCGCGCCAGGCAGAGCTGCCGGGCACGAAGTTCTCGGTCGAGCAGGAGATGGCGGACAGCGAGCGCATCGCCGCCGCCATCCGCGGCGAGGCCGACGACGCCCAGGTGCTGGCCCGCCTGCGGCAGAAGGCCCGCCAGCGGCTGCGCGCCGAGAGCCGTGATCCCGACGACGAGGGCGCGCTGCGCCTGGCCGTGGCGCGCGAGCGCAAGGAGTGGATCCGCTCCGAGGCCACCCGCCGCGGCGTCGAGCGGGCGCGCGACTGGGGCTGGCCCAACATCTACACGTACACGAAGAGCATGGGCGACCAGCTGGTGGCCCGCGAGGAGGGCATGTTCCGCTCGGTGGTGCGGCCCGCCATCGTCGAGAGCGCCGTCTCCTATCCCTTCCCCGGCTGGAACGAGGGGTTCACCACCTCGGCGCCGCTGGTCTACCTGGCCCTGAAGGGGCAGAACGTGCTGCCCGTCTCGGACAAGCTGATCCTGGACATCGTGCCGGTCGATCACGTGTGCGCCGGCATGCTGATGGTGGCGGCGCAGCTGATGGTCGAGCAGCCGAAGCTGGTGCACCAGCTGGCGAGCGGCGATCTGAACCCGGGGCGCATCTCGCGCATCGTCACGCTGACGGGCCTGTACAAGCGCAAGCGCTTCCAGGACAAGGAGACGGGCAACCGGTTCATCAACGAGCTGGCCGCCCGCATGGAGTTCCGGCCCGTCACGCCCGAGGACTACGACAAGAAGTCGATCCCGCTGCTGAACCGGATGGCGCGGCGCACGTCGAAGGCGCTGGGCCGCGTGCAGCCCAGCTGGGGCGGCGGTCGCTTCACCGAGCTGCTGGACCGGGGCAAGAAGGGCCTGGACGAGGTGGTGCGCATCAGCGACGAGGCCAAGGAGAACATCGAGCTGTTCCGGCCGTTCATCCTGGAGAACGCCTACGTGCTGCGCGCCGACAACATCCGCGCCCTGCGCGACCGCATGCCCGAGGCCGACAAGAAGCTGCTGCACTGGGGCCCGGAAGATCTCGACTGGTACGACTACTGGATGAACATCCACTTCCCGGGCCTGCAGAAGTGGGTGCTGCCCGAGCTGGACTCGACCTACGCGCCCAAGCCCAAGCAGGTCTACGGCTATCACGATCTGCTGGAGCTGTTCGACACCACGACGAAGCTGCACGCCACGCGCACGGCCCTGCGCATGGAGCGCGGCAAGCGCGAGGAGGTCTACAGCTACGCGGACGTGCAGGAGCTGGCCACGCGGGTGGGGGCCTTTCTGGTAGGCCAGGGCGTGACGGCGGGCGAGCGGGTGATCCTGTTCGCCAAGAACGCGCCCGAGTGGAGCATGGCCTACTTCGGTATCCTGAAGCTGGGCGCCACCGCCGTGCCGATCGCGAACGACTCGTCGGTGGCCGAGGTGGTGAACGTGGCCCGCGCCTCCGGCGCCACGGGCATCCTGATCGGCGACGATCTGCACGAGAAGCGCGCCAATCTGGGACGGGTCCTGCGTGAGGCGAACCTGACCACGCGCATCTGGCCGCTGGCCGAGGCGTTCGAGATCGTCGACGAGGCGCTGGAGAACGAGCGCGCGGCGTCGCTGCTGAAGAAGGTCAACCCCGACACGATGGCGACGCTGATCTTCACGTCGGGGACGACCGGCAAGCCCAAGGGCGTGATGCTGACCCACCGGAACTTCACGTTCATGGTGGCCGAGCTGTCGAAGATCTTCGAGTTCGGCGTCAACGACGGCATGCTGTCGGTGCTGCCGCTGCACCACACGTTCGAGTTCGCCACCGGCCTGCTGGTGCCGCTGGCGCGCGGCGCGCAGATCACCTACCTGGGCGAGCTGAACGGCGAGGCCATCTCCAGCGCGCTGAAGAAGGGGCACGTCACCGCCATCGTGGGCGTGCCCGCGCTGTGGGATCTGCTGCGCCGGCGCGTGCTGCAGCGGTTCGGCGAGAAGTCGCCGCTGCTGGAAGGGGCCATGAAGGGCCTGATGAGCGCGAACTACGAGCTGCGCTCCCGCACCGGCCTGGATCTGGGGATGCTGTTCTTCCTGCCCGTGCACGAGAGCTTCGGCGGGCGCATCCGCTACCTGATCAGCGGCGGTTCGGCGCTGCCCCAGGACGTGCTGAAGAGCTTCGTGGGCATGGGCTTCGACTTCTTCGAGGGCTACGGCCTGACCGAGACGGCGCCAGTGCTGACCGTCACCTCGCCCAAGCAGAAGGCGCTGCCCGGCAGCGTGGGCCAGCCGCTGAGCGGCGTCGAGGTGAAGATCCACGAGCCCGACGCCACCGGCGTGGGCGAGGTGATCGCGCGCGGCCGCAACGTGATGGCCGGCTACTGGGAGGACGAGACCGCCACCGCGGCGGCCATCCGCGACGGCTGGTTCCACACCGGCGATCTCGGCCGCTTCGACGAGGACGGCAACCTGCACATCGTCGGCCGTTCGAAGGACATCATCGTCGACACGAACGGCAAGAACGTCTACCCCGACGAGATCGAGGACCTGTACCGCGGGTCGCCTTTCATCAAGGAGATCTCGGTGGTGGGCGTGCCGGACGGCGCGGGCGAGCACGTCGCCGCCGCCATCGCCGCCAAGTACGATCACGACCCCGCGCTGTCGCAGGTGGACGTGCACAAGAAGATCGACGAGCACGTGCGCAAGGTCTCGGCCGATCTGCCCTTCTGGAAGCGCATCAAGCACACGCACTTCTGGGACGGCGAGCTGCCGAAGACCGCCAAGCGCAGCGTGAAGAGGCGCGACATCGTGGCCGAGCTGGTGCGGTTGAAGAAGACCGACGGGGGCGTGGAGTCGGCCGTGACCGCGGCGGAGGCCGGGATCGGCTGGCTGCTGGACATCGTGGCGCAGGTCAGCGGCAAGGCGCGCGGTGAGCTGCACCCGGGCAGCCGGCTGGACTCGCTGGGCTTCGACAGCCTGATGTACACCGAGCTGGGCGCGGCGCTGGAGGGGGCCGGGGTGAACATCCCCGAGACGACCGACTTCACCGGCGTCACCGACGTCCGCGAGTTGCACCGCCTGATTCGCACCGCGGCGCCCACCGCGCTGACGGGGATCGAAGGGCGGCGCGGGAAGCCGGCGGAGGCCAGCCGCTCGGACGAGGACATCTACATCCCCAGCGCCGTGGTGAAGCTGGGCAAGCAGGGGCTGGGCGTCGCGCAGCGGCTGTTCTACCAGCGCGTGCTGTCGTCCGACGTGAAGGGGCAGGGGCACATCCCGCGCCACACGAACTTCATCGTGGCGGCGAACCACACGTCGCACCTGGACATGGGCCTCATCAAGGTGGCGCTGGGCGAGGCGGGCCGCGACATCACGTCGATGGCCGCGGCGGACTACTTCTTCCGAAACCGCTACCGTCGCGCCTACTTCCAGAACTTCACGAACCTGGTGCCGATGGAGCGCTCGGGCTCGATCCGCAAGTCGATGGACACGGCCGAGCAGGTGCTGCGCCAGGGCCGCAGCATGGTGCTGTTCCCCGAGGGCACGCGCTCGGTGGACGGAAAGATGGCCGACTTCCTGCCCAGCATCGGCTACCTGGCCCTGCGCTCCGGGGTAGGCCTGCTGCCCGCCTACGTGAACGGCACGTTCCAGTCGCTGCCCAAGGGGGCCGCCATCCCGCGCGCGCGCGAGCTGGCGGTGACGTTCGGTCCGTTCCTGGACGTCGAGGCGCTGCGCGCGCTGACCGCGGGGCTGCCGCATCAGGAAGGCTGGCGGCTGATCGCGGCGCTGTTGCAGCGGATCGTCGAGGACCTGCGCGACGGCGTCACGGTGCGCCTGGATCTGCAGGCGGCGCGCGCCGGGTGGGACGGCCAGCGGTTGGCGCCCGGCGCCGAGCAGCGGCCGGTCGGCGCGCGGAAACCCAAGCTCAGCTCGGTGCGATGATGACCCTCGAATCGCTCCCTCCTCCTTCTGGCAAGTCCGCCGGCGGCCCCTCGATCCTGGTCACGGGGGCCACGGGCTTCCTGGGCGCCCACCTGGTTCGCGCGCTGGTGGCGCGCGGCCTCGGTCCCGTGCGCGCCATGCAGTCCAGCGCCCCGCCTGCCTGGCTGACGGCGCTGGGCGTCGACGTGGTGCGCGGGTCGGTGACGTCGCCCGAGGACGTGACACGCGCGCTGGCGGGGGTGGAGCGCGTCTACCACCTGGCCGGCCAGGTCTCGATGAAGCCGGCCGACGCGCACCGCATGTACCAGATCCACGTGGACGGGACGCGCGTGCTGTGTCGCGCCGCCGCCGAGGCGGGCGTGCTGCGTATCGTCATGTCGTCCACCAGCGGCACCATCGCCGTGTCGAAGCGCGCCGACGCCGGGCTGGACGAGAGCTCGCCGGCGCCCGTGGACCTGATCGCGCGCTGGCCGTACTACGCGAGCAAGCTGTACCAGGAGGAGGCGGCGCGCCGCGCCTGCCGCGACAAGGTCGAGCTGGTGATGCTGAACCCCAGCTTGCTTCTGGGACCAGGAGACGACCGCCTCAGCTCGACCCGCACGGTGTTGCAGTTCCTGGGCCGCGAGATCGCGATGACCCCGCCGGGCGGCCTGAACCTGGTGGACGTCCGCGACGTCGCCGACGCGTTCCTGACCGCGATGGAGCGGGGGACGCCGGGCGAGCGCTATCTGCTGGGCTCGGTGAACTGGACGTTCAGCGAGTACTTCGGCCGCCTGGAGCGGATGACGAAGGTCCCGGCGCCGCTGTTGAAGGGGCGGGGGAACGTCACGTTGTGGGCCGCGCACGCCCAGGCCGCGTTGTACAAGACGATGGGCCGGACGGCTCCCATCGATCCGGCCGCCGTCGACATGGCGTCGCACTACTGGTACTTCGAGAGCACGAAGGCGGCGCGCGACCTGGGCTGGACGCCGCGCGATGCGGCAGACACGTTGCACGACACCGTCCGCTACATCCGCGACAACTTCCTGGGTGGCCACAAGGCGCTGACCCAGGCGTCGGCCGGCTGATCGCGGCGGATTCCCCGAGGCAGCCCTACGGCCGGACCGCGTGAGGGCGGGCTCCGGCGGGCGCAGTCCGCTCGGCCTCGGGTGCGGTCCGTTGTTGTGCCGCTCGCAACGGCCGTCGTCCCCCGGGCAACACCTCAGGTGCAGAACCCAGTCGAGTAGGGTTAATTTGGTATTTTAGATTACTCTATTTAACTGGTACAAAGTCTGCACTGGTCGTTCTCCGAGAGGGGACAACGACCATGAGACCATCAACGAAAAGGACGCTCGCCTGGACCGCCGCCGCCTTGCTGCCACTGTTTGGAGCCGCTTGCGAACAGCAAGACACCGGTTCCTCGGTGACCACGAACGTGAGCGAGGCGCCCGCCTTGAACTCGATCAACGGCCTGAACTCGATCAACGGCTTGAACTCGATCAACGGCCTGAACTCGATCAACGGCCTGAACTCGATCAACGGCCTGGCCTCGCTGAACGGGCTCTCGTCGTTCAACGGTCTCACCTCCACGGATGGGCTGGACCACGGCATCGACCTGCTGAACACCGCCGGCGGCCGTACCACCTTCAGCTACATCGTGCGCTGCGCTCTGCCCGCCAATCAAACGATCAGCCGCAAAGACAAAGCCGGCAACTCGTACAGCTTCACCGGCGAGATCGGCCTGGCGCCCAGCTGGGCGACGGGCACCTGTAACACCACCTGCCAGGAGGTCATCAGCGCCTGCGTGCTGGCGCACGTGAACACCACGGGCCAGCACATCTCGCTGTGGATGGACAGCAGCAACCCGGCGCTGGGCTGGGGCCGCAGCACCGACTTCCCCTATCAGGAGGGCTCTTTCTTCGGCAACATCTTCCACAACCCGCCGGTCGCGTATTACTGCAATGGCGCGGACTTCGAGGCCGGCGTCGTGCCGGGCCGCCTGGGCGCCGGTCAGAGCAACGCGCCCTACACGAACCCGCAGGGACCGACTCAGCTGTGCAAGTACTTCTGCCAGGCCAGCGGCGGCGCCAGCAACAACGACGGCTTCTCGAGTTGCACGGGCCCGGGTCCGACGGGCCTGGTGAACTACACCCACGTCGTGACCGTCTATCGGAACTTCGATCCCTCGACCGCTTACAAGATCTGCGACCGCTCGACGGGAATGTGCCTGGCCACGACCAACACCATGGCGGGCAGCCCGGTGGTGCAGGCCTCGTACTCCGGGGCGGCGTCCCAGAAGTGGACCATCGCCCAGGTGGCGCCCGGAAAGTACAAGGTGCTGAACCAGCAGACGGGCATGTCGCTGGACATGGCGGGCGGCAAGACGGCCAACAACACCCCCGTCGTGCAGGCCGCGTACACCAACTCGCCCTCGCAGCAGTGGACGTTCAAGTCGATGGCGGACGGCACCGGCAACGACCAGATTCAGCCCGGCTCGACCACCACCATGGGGATCATCCCCGTCGGCAATAACATCCAGCTGCAGACGTTCAACTACAACGACACGCAGAAGTGGATCGTGTCACTGGCCAACTAGCGCCGTACCTGTTCCCCGGCGGGCCGGTCGCTCGCTCCGCCGGGGCTGAAAACCCTCTCGCGACCCGGACGGGCGGACTCGAAAAGTCCGCCCGTCTGTTTTTCATGAACGCCGCCCGAGCGCTGTCGTCACTTGCTGGTCGTCGTGACGTTCGCGACCGGGAACTGAATGGTGCCGCTGCCGCCGCCCACCTCGACGTTGATGTGCACCGACGACAGCGTGCCCAGGCTCCAGCCCTGCTTGGCCCAGGCCGCGAAGTGGTCACTGACCGTGACGGTGCCGCAGGTGCGCGCCGTCTTTCGCGTGCTGATCAGCTGCGTCCAGCCGCCGGTATGGCCGGCCTCGCAGGCGTTGGCGCCGCCCGTGCCGGTCGTCGTCTGCATGGTCAGGTAATACGTGTCTCCGTCGATGGTGGCAGTGACGTTCCCCCGCGCCGACAGCCCATTGTACGAGTCCTCGTTGATGTACCACTCGATGCACGGGCTGTGCATCCAGCCGTACATCCCGATGGACGAGAATCCTCCCCCGGTTCCCGACTTCTTCTCGGAGTACTGGGCCAGGATGGTTCCGTAGGCGGTGTAGGCCTTGCTGGAGTTGAAATCCAGGCCCACGTGCGCCAGGAAATCCTGGCTGTTGTTCCAGGTCGCGGAGAACGCGTGCTCGCTGGGGAAGACGGTGATGCTGCCGCCGCTTCCACTGGTCCAGATCCCGTAGTTCAGGCCGTCGGCCATCCCGTTGATGTTCGTGCCCGTGTAGGTGTTGCCGCCGCTCGGGAACGCGGCGTTGCAGTCGACGGTGTCACTGGAGCCACCGGCGCCCGTGCTGGCGCCGCCCGCGCCGCTGGTCCCGGCCTGGCCGGTGGCGCCGCCCGAGCCGGTGGTGCCGTCACGTCCGGCCCCACCGCTGCGGCCTCCGCTGCCCGTCATGGTTCCGCGGCCCCCGGACGCAGCCATGCCCGCGGCTCCGGTCGAGCCGGCGTGCCCCCCGGAGGCGGAGGAGCCACCGGAGGCGCTGGAGCCACCGGAGGCGCTGGAGCCGCCGGTGGCGCTCGCGCCACCGGATCCGGAGCCGACGGCGCCGCCCGAGCCGACCTTACCGCCCGTTCCCGACGACCCGCCGGAGCTCTCGTGTCCCCCCGAGCCCGGGGTCCCCCCGGACTCCGTGGGCGGACCGGACCCGGACGACGACCCACATCCGCCGAACGCGACGCATGTCACTAGAAGGGAGAGGACGAACTTGAGTTTCATGGGAGCTGCTCCTCTGCGTTAGTTCGCGCCGAGGGCGTGGTTTGTTAGAGAATCTTTCAATCCCCGCCATGCCGACGCTGACCCGCGCCTGGCGCCTGTGCGGCAGGGGCGACCGTCAGTGGAAAGTGCCTTTACCGTTTCCCACGCGCGGACGCGGCGACGTTATACGTGCCCGCGCAGATGGCCGGTCGGCGGCGAAGGACGGCAGCCCGCTCAGAAGCGAAGGCGCAACGCCGCCGGTATCACTTCGAACGTGGCAGGCAGGTACCCGGGGGTCTCCCCGTCCAGCTCGACAGGGATCCTTGCTGCCGCATCGACTGGGGTCACCCGGACCAGGTGGGCCGGCGACGCGTGAACGTCGGGCAACGTGAGGTGGGTTCCCGCGAACAGGCGATGGATGTGCGTCAGCGTGTAGGTCGGGCTGAAATCCCCCACGGTGACGAAGGAAAGCTCGCCGTCGTCCAGCCGGGCGTCTGGACAGATCTTCATGCCGCCGCCGAAGTACATGCCGTTGCCGAGCGCGCCCAGCATCAGCTTGCGTCGCACCGGCGCCGCGCCGTCCAGCTCCAGCATCACCTCGCTGTTCTGGTACGCGGCCAGGGTCCGTACGACGGCGCCCAGGAACGCGAACTTCGGCCCGAAGGATTTCGATGAATCATTGGCCCGCGCGGCCACGGCACTGGAGAAGCCGAACGAGGCGACGTTGATGAACGGCCGCGCTTCGCGGGCGCCGTCCGCCGTGGTGAAGGTGGCCCGCCCCACGTCGATGGTGCGCGCCGGCCGCTCGCGAGCGTGGCGCGCTGACTCGACGATGTCGTGGGGTAGGTCCAGGGTGCGCCGCAGATCTCCGCCCGTCCCCCGCGGGACCACGGCCAGCTCGGTGGCGACCGGCTGACCTCCCGCTCCGCGCGCCTCGAGCAATCCGGCCACCACCTCGGAGACCGTTCCGTCGCCGCCAAAGGCGACCACCAGCGCCCGTCCCTCCAGGGCGGCGGCGCGCGCCAGGGCGGTGGCATGGCGGGGCGCTTCGGTGAACGCGATGTCCACCTCGCCCAGACCTTCGGACACGGCGCGGATCAGGCGCGCGGCCTTGCGCTCGCTGAATCCGCCCCCCGCCTTGGGGTTGACGATGACCAGGGGACGCTCGCGTGACATCGGGCGCGCCACTCTTACCACGGCTGCCGGGCGTTGCCCCGCCCGCAACACGCGTGGCCCGGCACACAACGCCCGTGACGGCGAAGACGAACAAAAGCATCAATTTTAGTAATATAAAATACTAAATAATGTTGGCCTGAACTGTGCACTGTTCTCCCGATGAGGCCAACATGAAGACGACCAATCGAATGATGAGCTGGACCGCACTCGCTCTTCTGCCTCTGCTGCCGGTCGCGGCGGGGGGGTGCCAGCCCGGCGACGCGCCGGGCACGGCCAGCGAGAGCGAGGCGCCCGCGGTGAACTCGACCAACGGGCTGAACTCGATCAACGGCCTCAACTCCATCAATGGCCTGAACTCGATCAACGGCCTCAACTCGATCAACGGGCTCAGCTCCCTGAACGGGCTCAGCTCGTTCAACGGCCTGCAGTCCACGGACGGGTTGAATCCGGGCGCCGACGAGATGTCGACCGCCGCGGGACGGATGACGTTCAGCTACATCGTCCGTTGCGCCCTTCCGGCGGGCCACACCATCACGAAGAAGGACAAGACCGGCGCGTCCTACAGCTTCACCGGGCAGATTGGCCTCGCCCCGCAGTGGGAGACGGGCAAGTGCGACCAGACCTGTCAGGAGTACATCAGCGCCTGCGTGCTGGCGCACGTGAACACCTCGGGCCAGCACATCGCGCTGTGGCTGGACGGTGACGCGCCCGCGCTGGGCTGGGGGCAGAGCACGGACTACCCGTTCCAGGAGGGCTCGTTCTTCGGGAACATCTTCACCAGCCCGCCCCAGGCTTACTTCTGCAACGGCAAGGACCACGCGCTGGGCGTCGTCCCGGGCCGGTTGGGCGCCGACCAGCCGAACAGCCCCTACACGAACCCGCTGGGCAAGGACATGCTCTGCCAGTACCGCTGCACGGCCACCGGGGGCTCCGCCAACCAGGACGGGTTCACCAACTGTCCGGCGGTCAGCCCGACGACCGGCATGGTCGGCTACTTCAAGCACGTCGTGACCGTCTACCGGAACTTCGACGCGGTCACGAAGTACAAGGTCTGCAACCGCACCAGCACGATGTGCCTGGACGTCGCGGGCAACAGCACCAAGGCGGGCGCCGGCGTGGTGCAGAACCCCTCCGCCGCGGGCGACACCGGGCAGCAGTGGATCGTCACCATGGTCTCGCCCGGCCTGTACAAGCTGGTCAACGTGTCCAGCGGCCTGGCCCTGGATCTGACGGGTGGCAAGACGGTCGATGGCACCCAGTTGACGCAGAACGCGTTCAACAACGCCCCCACGCAGAAGTGGGCGCTGAAGTCGATGGCGGACGGCACGGGCTACTACCAGATTGCCCCCTCGTCGGCGACGGGCTCTGCCGCCACGGTCCCGAACAACGGCGCACCCACGGCGAACGCCCCCGTTCAGGTCGCTTACTACAACTACACCGACTTCCAGAAGTGGACGCTCTCGCTGGCGAACTGACCCGACCCGCTCCCCGATGATCACTTAGAAAGAGGGATGACCCCGACCGGGTCATCCCTCTTCTCGCATGCTGGGGCGCAGGCGCTATCCTGCCGCCCGCCATGGCCTTCGGGATCTTGATGGGGCTGCTCGCCAGCGCGAGCTGGGCGTGCGCCAACGTGTTCATCCAGCGGGCGTCACGCGCGGTGGGCCCGTTCCGCGCGCTGGTGTGGGCGCTGTCCTCGGGCGGCCTGGCGTTGCTGCCCCTGGCGCTGGTGCTGGATCAGCGCACCGTCTCGCTGGGTTCGGGGACGCTGACCGGGTGGCTGATCGTGGCGGCGCTGGCGGCGGTGCTGGCCTACGCCAGCATGTTCTTCGCGGTCGAGCGGGGCCGCCTGTCGGTGGTGGTGCCCATCATGTCCAGCTGGTCCGTCATCGCGGCCGCGATCTCGCTGGTCGTGCTGGGCGAGACGGTGCGGCGCACGCAGCTGGCCGGCGCCGCCGCCGTGGTGGTGGGCGTGGTGGTCATCGCGCGCTTCGCGCAGCACGAGGCCCAGGGCGACGCCGCGGCCGCGCCGGCGCCCACCTCGGGGCGTCATCTCTCGGCCGTGGCGATGTCGGCGCTGACCGCGCTCGGCTTCGGGGTGCTGATCCCGGCGATCGACCGCCTGTCGCCGGCGCTGGGCCGCCTGGGCGCCGTTTCGTCCGTCCTGCTGGTGGACCTGGTGCTGTGGCTGCCGGTGGCGGCCGCGGCGCGCCTCGACGTGCGACCGCCGTCGCGGCGGGCCTGGCCGCTGGTGCTGGCGGCCGGCGCGTTCGAGACGATCGGTTTCGTGTGGATCTCGCTCGGCATCTCGCGCGCGCCGGTGGCGGTGGTGTCGCCGTTCGCCGGGCTGTCGTCGGCCTTCACCGTGCTCTACGCGTGGGTGATCCTGGGCGAGCGGCCAGCGCGGGCGGTTCTGGTGGGGGCGGCGCTGGTCTGTGCGGGCGTCGTGCTGCTGTCGCTCTAGCGCCAATGCCATTCACTTAAGCGCCAGGACGCCAGGTCAGGCGTCAGAATGATTCGGCGAACTCCGCGGAGAAGGACGGGCACGTTGAAGTTGATCAGGAGACCGAGAAGGCACCCCGTCGCTTTGAGATACGACCGGACCTGGACCCAGTGAATCGGTGCCAGCGCCTCGACGGCCTTCAGCTCG
>Ga0105240_10002237_pt1 | contig 31483 bp, 30 predicted proteins | sample KBSC54metaG_FD_80426 | JGI IMG/M metagenome (GOLD analysis project Ga0105240, IMG submission 80426) | Corn rhizosphere microbial communities from Kellogg Biological Station, Michigan, USA - KBS C5-4 metaG | ecosystem: Host-associated > Plants > Roots > Rhizosphere > Soil | place: Michigan, USA... | reverse complement strand
TCAAGGGCATGCTGCCGAAGAACCCGCTGGGCCGTGCGATGTATCGCAAGCTCAAGGTCTATGGTGGCTCCGAGCATCCGCATACCGCACAGCAGCCGCAGGCGCTGGAACTCTAAGGAATCATCATGGCGATCCAGCAAAACTACGGCACCGGCCGCCGCAAGACCTCCGCCGCTCGCGTGTTCCTGCGCAAGGGCAAGGGCGAAATCACGGTCAATGGCAAGACGCTTGACCAGTTCTTCGGTCGCGAGACCTCGCGCATGATCGTGCGCCAGCCGCTCGAGCTGACCGAGAACACTGACAAGTTCGACATCAAGGTCACCGTCGCTGGCGGCGGCATCACCGGCCAGGCCGGCGCCATCCGCCTCGGCATCGCTCGTGCCCTGATCGAATACGACGAAAGCTTGAAGTCGCCGCTGCGCAAGGCCGGTTTTGTGACCCGCGACGCGCGTGAAGTCGAGCGTAAGAAGGTCGGTCTGCACAAGGCACGCCGCGCCACCCAGTTCTCGAAGCGCTAATTGCTCAATTAGATAGAGCGCACGCTTCGACCGCTCAGTGCTCCAGGTCAGAGCGCACTGATCGGCCCGGTATTGGGAGATCGTCTAACGGTAGGACAACGGACTCTGACTCCGTTTATCTAGGTTCGAATCCTAGTCTCCCAGCCATTTCAAAAGGCCCTGAGAAATCAGGGCCTTTTGTTTTCCAGAAGATGGTGGTTGGATCAACTTCGGATGATCCACGCGTCTCCGCATCACCTCATCTACCGTCCTTCCGGGTTTTCCTTCTGTCTTAGCGTTCAGGCTGAGCTTTTCAGCCAACCCTTGGCCTTTCGGTCATTACCAAGGCCCTTCAGGCCATGATTGGTGGCGGCTGGCCCAAGCCTTCGCCTTGGTCCTATCTTCGCAGTATGCTCAAGCTTCAAGCTTCAAGCTTCAAGCTTCAAGGGAAGGGGGGAGGGGGGAGGGGGGAGGGGGTGTTAGGAGTGGCCAACCATCGGTTGCGGAGCTATTGCAGGGGCCTCAACAAGGCATACTCAGTGCCCAGAAATTGACCTCACCAATTGGGGTCTTGGAGGCAAGGGATAAGGCGGCCCATGACCTGGCCATGGAAGCCTTGGACGCTTAGGGAAAATGAGGGATCCCTCGATGTCGCTTAGACAAAGAAAACCATCCGGACTCAGCCTCGGTTGGCCTGACGTTAGCGTCCGCCATCCAAAATTATACAGACGTAGAAGCCCCTGGGCTTCAGAGCTGACACCTGGGAGGGGAGACAGCGGGCTTTGAAAAGCTTCGACGTTCTCGGTGGAAAGACCCCGGTTTCATCCATTACCCGAGCCATGGCCGCCGATTTGGCTAGCGACCTGGTTCGAAAAGGGGCAACCAAGCGCACGGCCATCAATTGCGTATCCAATATCGCCGAGATTTTTACCATCCTGATCCAGCAAGGTTATTTGACTAAAAACGTGGTCAAGGGTGTGATGGTCACGAAGAAGAGGGATAAGGCACAACAACGTAGGGCCGAAGGGCATCAGTGGGGGCGTTTGATGCCGACCAGCTCAAGGCCATCTAACTCCCTGAAATCAGGTCTAAATGACAAGGTTCACCACCGGTAGGCAGATTTGCTTGGGGTCTACTCAGAAGCCCTTGTTGGAGAAATCGCTCAGATTTACTTGCGTGAGATCATCCAAGAGCCAGGCGTCTGGTGGATCAGGCTGACCGTGGAAAGTGATGGGCAATCGCTTAAAACCGAAGGATCAACATGCATGGCTCCCCTTCATCCGGAACTGCTGAGCCTTGGATTCGTTGAATATGGGGGCAAGCATTCGGGATGCAGGAACGGGCGCGCGGGATTCCACTCCCTTCGAAAAACGATCATTCAGGCCTATCAAGGCACCCACGTGTCCGATGAGTGGAGGACTTTGTGGGTCATGAGCAATCGGATGACGTGCAGGGCACGTCTTATATGAGGCCATGGATCGCAGAAGAGTTGTCTTCCTTGTGGGAAGGCTTGAAGTGGAGCGAGCGGTTGGAGAGGGGAGCATCGCTGGAGTCTTGATGGCCCTCGACTTAGGAAATTGCGAATTAGGACTGATGGGGTAGGTCACTGATAGGCGCTTTAGATTCAGGCTTCCCTGAGGTTATTTACAAAATGCGCCATGAACCTCTTGAAAATGATGGGGCTTTCTGTGAAAAAGCAGGTTCAACTGGATGCCGCGAGCAACGGCCATGGAAATAGCGATTAGGAATGGGTCTTAGATGCCGGCATCCACATCCTATGAGGCTAGCCCGCGGCTACTGCTCCCCGGGCACGATTGCGTGTATCGCTAAGGACGGATGGCTTTATGAGGTGAAAGAGGGGATGGAAAAAACCGGTCACAAGCGTTCTAAAGCAATAATTTTTTGTACTTCTTAACATCATGGCGCCTAAAAAAAGACCGAAAAATTGAAGACGACAACTAAGAAAAAAAATAATCTAACATTTGCGGACGTCTTCGCTGGCTGTGGTGGTCTTTCGCTTGGATTGGTCAATGCGGGATGGAAAGGTAAGTTCGCTATCGAGAAGCATGCTGATGCGTTTGGGACGCTGTCAAGCAATCTTGTAGTGGGACGACCATCGAAGAAAAGGTTTGATTGGCCTGATTGGTTGCCGTGTTCCGAAATTTCCACCAATCAATTCCTTGAGGGATATAGCGATCATCTCAAGGCTATGAAGGGCAACCTTACTCTTTTAGCTGGCGGGCCCCCTTGCCAAGGTTTTTCTCTTGCAGGCCGACGCACCCAATCAGATCCGCGAAACGCGCTGACCAATGACTACATTGAAATGGTTAGTCTGTTGGAGCCACGCTTTCTCCTCATTGAGAATGTTAGGGGCTTCACCCTGCCATTTAAGAAAAATAACAATGACCCAAGCGATGCAGGGCCTTATTCTGCGAAAGTCAAAGAGAGGTTGGAGGATCTTGGTTATCAAGTTTATTCGGACCTGATAAATCTCAGCGACTTTGGCGTACCTCAGTCTCGCAAACGTTTTATCCTTATCGCTATAAAAAGTGGGGATAGGGCCTTGAAGAAGCTCAAAGGGAAAAGTCCAATCGACATGCTGTATAAGCAGCGTATTCGATTTCTATCGAATAAAAAAATTCCTTATGACCGCCCAGTTTCGGTCAAGGAAGCGATCGGAGACCTTGAAGTAAAGGCCCAGAAGTTGTTGACCTGCACGGACTCCCGGCTGAAGGGTTTTAAGAAAGTTGATTATCAGGCAAACAGGTATCGTTCGCCATTTATCAGGCTCATGCGCAAGGGCGCGACGGCGGAGCCGAATAGTCTCCGTTTGCCGAATCATACCGATTTGACCAAGTGTCAGTTTCAGTTAATTATGGATACCTGTGTGCGCGGGCGGACGGTCACCGACCATGATAGAAAGCGTCTAAAATTAAAGAAGCACGCCATTACGCCATTAAAGAGCACGATGCCATCCGCGACTGTGACGACGTTGCCAGATGACATCATTCACTATGCTGAACCAAGGATTCTGACGGCGCGCGAAAATGCGCGACTCCAAACCTTTCCCGATGGATTTCAGTTTACTGGTAAATACACCACGGGTGGACCAAATCGCAAACATGAGTGCCCACGATATACCCAGATAGGTAACGCAGTGCCACCTCTATTTGCTGAGGCGGTTGGACGCATGTTAAGGCAGCTCGCTTCTTGAGAATGTGATGGCGACGACTTACCACTTCAAGACAAATACGCTTCTAAAGAACCTTGTCGGCAAGGATTTAATCAACGACGACAATATTGCCATCGTCGAGCTGGCAAAAAACTCTTACGACGCACGCTCCCCGGTTGTTCTAATTATATTTGAAAAGCTTTCTTCAAATGGACGGACGGGCAATGAGAGCCGAATCATCATTGAAGACCATGGCACAGGCATGGGCTTACATGACATCAGGGATAAGTGGCTCAACATTGCATATTCGGAAAAGAAGCAACTTCATCAAGAAAATGGAGCGTATTACGCAGGCAATAAGGGCGTGGGACGCTTTTCTTGTGATCGCTTAGGGGCGCATCTCGACTTGCTAACAAGAGTCGAGGGTGAGCGTGTTCTCCATATGCCTATTAGCTGGACGGATTTTGAAGTCGAAGGAAAGAAAGATCTACTTATTCAGGATATCGATATCTCTATCAACCGCATTGATGATGGTAAGGCAGCATCCATAGCAGGCATCAAAAGGTTTCCGAAGAAAGGTACCATTCTAGTTATATCGGAGCTGCGTAGTGTTTGGAGCCGGGATCGACTGCTGGAATTAAAACGCTCGCTAGAAAAATTCCTCAATCCTAATCAGCTCTTTCAGCGGAACTCTTTCAAAATTACGCTAAGCGTACCTGATTTATTAAATAAGGACGAAGGCGAGCTCTACTACAATACCGTTAACGGGGAAGTTGAGAATCAGGTCTTTGAGAATCTCAAATTCAATGCAACTTACATCCAGTCAACTGTCTTGGCTGAAGAGGGTGTTGTAGAGACTGAGATGTATCACGAAGGTGAGCTAGTCTTTAAATTAAAAGAATCAAATGGTCCCTATTCCGATTTGGGCGATGTATCAGCCATCATTTATTACCTTAATCCATACAAAAAAGCCTACTTTACTAGGCAAACAGGCATCAGGTCCGTTGATTTCGGGTCAATATTTCTATTTTTAAATGGCTTCCGTGTGGCACCCTATGGCGACAGAGGGGATGACTGGTTAGGTCTGGATGTTCGAAAGACTCAGGGTACGACGAGATATTTGTCGAGTCGCGATATCGTTGGCCGTATTGAAATTGCGGATAGTCGAGATGCCTTCCAACCAGTGTCTAGTCGTGAAGGTTTAAAGAACACATCAGCCTTCTTGGCGCTTAAAGATAAGTTCTTTCTAGATGCACTGAGGAAGCTCGAACGTTTCGTTGTCGACGGGCTCGATTGGGATAGTGTTCCTCAATCTTTGAGGGAGGAGCTTCGAAGGAGCGATGGCTTAGATTGGAATAATACGCCCGAGGTGTATTCGGAGTCGCGTGAACGCAAACAGCAACGTATCGCGCTTTCCATCATGTCATTAATGGGAAGTGATCCATCAAGGACTATTAGTTACTGGTTTAATCCAGCCCTTCTTGAGGCCGTATACGAAACAAGAAGCGAGGAAGTTCGGCAGCTTCTCGCTCAAATTGAAGGTTCATCCCCCGATCAACTGGATAGCGATCTGAAAAAGGGGCTTGCTAGAATTAGAAAGCTTTTGCAAAAAAAAGAAGATGAGGCAAAAGCTGCCAAGGCAGAAGTTGCTGAGCTAAAAGTTGTCACTGCCAGGCAGCAGCGGGTTGTAGAGAAGTTGAAGGGGGAGACCGAGACCTATCGCGCTCAAACGGTTTTTTTGCAGTCAGTGGCGCAGGCAGACGTAAAGGAACTAGTAAATTTTCATCATCAGATCAATCATGACTCTACAATCGTCGCCAATAATTTGGCCAAAGCCATCAAGGCTCTGAGACAAATACCTAATTCAAGGCCTATCATTGAGCACATAGAGAAAGCTCTGATGGCAAACCGACGAATATCTGTGGTTGCGCAGTACGCGAGTAAGGCCAACTTTAGGTCTGGATTGAATAAGGAAATGACTGATATCCCGTCGTTTATTGAGCAGTATTTGCTCAATATTGCAAAAGAATTTACTGCTACGGACCTGAACGTTCATGTGAATAATTCCGTAAATGAAGCTTTTGAAATTAAGGCGAGTAAGCTCGAGCTATCTATACTTATAGATAATTTGGTTAGCAATTCAGTTAAAGCAATTTCAAGGCGGCTTGACGTAGAGATGAGGCTTGAGGGTAGGAATCACCTGAGGGTAATTTTCAGGGACGACGGAAAAGGTCTCTCGCCCGAAATTGCTGACGTTGAGTCAATCTTTGAAATGGGAGTTACCACTTCAATCGGTTCTGGGTTGGGTCTATTTCACGCTAGGCGCATAGTTGAATCAATGGACGGCCGGCTTACTGCAATACCTAGGAAGCCTAAGGGGATGGAGATGCTGCTGGAGCTAACACGATGAAGCTAGAATATAAAATTCTATGGTTTGACGACAATCAGGAGATGTTTGAGTCGTTCGACTTGGATCCCCTTACGTCTGGCATTGGAAATTGGGGATTTGTCCCGGGGATCGAATTTGTCAGTAGTCCTGGCGAATTCTTGAGCAAAAGTCCTTTTAATGATTATGATTTAATCATTGTTGATTATAATCTTGAAGAATATGGCCAGGGCCAGGATTTCATTGCACAAATACGAGATCAGGAAGTCTATACCGAGGTGATTTTTTATTCTGCAGGGGCGGCCTCCGCTTTATGGGACTCCGTGGGTAGGCTCCAACTGGAAGGTATTTATGTTGCGAACAAGAACGTAATCATTGAGAAGATTCTCAAGGTTGGGCAACAAGCACTTCGCAAGGTTCTTGATGTGGAGAACATGCGCGGGATTGTTATGGCGGAGGTTGGCGATCTAGATCATCTTCTGGATGGAATAGTTCGTGCCGCAGTCGACAGCTTGACGCCTGAGCAGCAGCGTGACGTATTTGATCGGTTTCATTCGGCTTCTGAGGAAGTTCACGGAAAGCACAAGGAGAAATTAGATTCCTTTAAGGAGAATCCCAGTGTCGATGCGTTGCTCGCGCTTTGTGACAGCAACAAACGTTGGGCAAATTACAATAGGGCTAAGAATCATAACGAGATATTGAAGGCCGCTAAGCTTGGTGATTATGTTCAGGAGATTCTCAATCCAAGAAATTTCCTCGCGCATGGAATTCCTGAGGCTGGCGAGAATGGGGCTGAGATATTTAGATATCAAGGGAAGATCTACGTCTTCAGTGAAGAGGTAGGAATAACTCTTCGGAAAAAAATCATTGAGTACAAATTGGTGTTTAATGATGTTAGCAGGGGCCTAGCTAAGCAAGCGGTTCGATCCGCGCTAGATAAGGCGGCTGAATCGGATGGGGCGGTCGGGGCTGAGGCGGGCGTTGACTGATTTTCTCTCTAAGGCGGAGCGTTCCTTGCGGATGTCTCGCATCAGGGGAAAGAATACGAAGCCTGAAGTGAGCTTACGAAAGAAGCTTCATAGGTTGGGTCTTCGTTATCGGTTGCATGTGACCTCTTTACCTGGAAAGCCCGATATCGTGCTATCCAAGTACCGTGCGGTGGTGTTTGTCCATGGGTGCTTTTGGCATCACCATCAGGATTGCAAGGTGGCCAACGATCCGAAGAGTAATAGCGAATTCTGGCAAAGAAAGTTTGAGGCCAATATAACGCGTGATAGATTGAACGAGGCTCGATTGGTAGAGCTCGGATGGCGCGTCTTCGTAGTATGGGAGTGTGAAGTGACTCTTAGTCGCCTTGAGGCAACAGTTGACGCTCTTGCTAACAAGATTAAACGCGATATCTGAGCCAAGGCAGGGCGCGTATATGTGTTGCACCAACGCCGCGTTTTAAGCCAACCCGACACATGTGCATTCAAGGGCAACCTGTTCAAGGTTGAAGCAATGGCATGGAAAGAAAGAGCCCAGCTCAAACGGCCTGGAGCTTCAAGGTTGTCTTACGGGTGACGTCTCGGCCCAGAGTTTGCAGCTCTGGGTCTGCGTCACTTTGTCAGGGCCCGGTGATGGATTGAGCCAATACGCCGCTACCTTTGATTCCATTTTCGTGGAGTTTCGACGTCGCCATGCGTACTCCATTTCGACAGCATGTAGCGCACAGGCAACATCGGTTGCTTCCACGTGTAGACCACGTCTAATGCACTTTTGCAACAAACTGCCGAGAAGCCAGCGATCTGGATACAACGAATGGCGGGGAACAAGACGCATATCGTGCGGAAGCGCCTTACAAGGTTCCGGATCAGATCACTCGAGAGAGATCGGAGTGACTTCGAAAACAATGAATCGATATGTGCCATCGACATTCCCTGATGTAGAAGGGAAGCGTTGCATTTGTGCGGCTCATGTAAAGGAAAAGGCGCCGATTTTGCCCAAATAGTCTTTATGCAGTCTCTTGACAAACGGACGTTCCGACGTGGGTCGGACCTTTGCCCAAACATTACTACATCTTCTAATTTGTTGGTCCTGAAAAGGAGGTGTTGTAAAGAGGCTAGTTGTTAACCTTACGAAAGGTAATCGACACTCGGCGCCCTCTTGGAGGACGGCCTTTCTTCTTTGGAATCTCATGCTGCCAGACGTTGCGTGCTTCACCATCGAGAATCGCTGCGCTGCGTCGGCTGAGCAAGATTTCAAACTTTTTTGAGATTGCAGGCTTCGCCTTTTTAGTGAACACCATTTCCCAGGTTTCAATGAGGCTAATCGTGACGATCGGGCCACGGAAACATGCTGGGCAATCAATGTGCTTAGCAATCCCCTGTTGGCCTACATACTCGTTAACAATGACCTGATCAGGAAGTTCAGGTATTAAGCCGCGATCATGGAGCCTATGCGCTAAGCCCGCCGCCCAATCGGGAAGAGGACCAATGTACCCCGCTGGATCGACCTTCTTCGCTTTGTAGTCATATCGCCAGCCGTGATGCTGGACGCGCCGGCTCATGGCGGTGTCCCATTTGCCCGCGTCGATGGTCGCAAGAAGTGAAGCTTCCTCTTCAGGGCTAATGAAATCTTCCACCAACCGCAAGCCATTTGGTTGCGCGGGCTCGATTGTCAATGCCGCGGATTTTGAAGAAGCCGGCGGTGGCTTCGGCATCCGCTGAGCTATCCCTGCCGTGGCTAACCAAGTCCGAAACGCTATCTGATCGAGACGACTTTCGATTCGCGCTGCGGTAGCGAGGGCAATTTCCACACGGCCGTCCACGTGCACTGACTGCTTTTTGAGATCTACCCTAATTGCACCCTCGCCAGAATAAGCGAACTCTCCAGTATTCAGCACTAGGGTGTTCGACATGCAGCTGGGGCAGAACTCGCGAATGAGCGCCTCTGCGGCTTGCCGAGTCGTAGGCTCAAGCAAGTCGGCCGCGTACCATAGCCCTCGTACACCGGCCTTAAGTTCTGACAATATCTCATGCTTGGAGCGGACAACGATGGTGTCTTGCTCGAAATGCCATTCGACAGGACCCTGGATTGCATTGCCCCATGGGAATTTCGCCAGGCGCCAAGTACGAAGCGCGAGAAATTTGCGCGCCGATGGAGTTCCTCTGTGAAGCAGAGGCAGTGCCCGGAAACCAGACAGATATCCGGAGAGGATAGCGCCAGTCCACCAACTACCAGGAGGGACTGCTGGTAAATCATCTCTCCACGTTACGAACCGCTCTGGGGATGGCCTCAGGAGCACGAGCTGGAGAGCTAACGCAAGAGTGTCATCGTGCAGGCCAAAATGGGATATCGTGCCGCGATCCTGCAGCAATGCGGAAGTAGTCCGCACAAGTTTTTCCACAAGCGCAGGGTTCTCTCCAAGGTCCCGGGCGCGGCTGGCGATACCCTCGAGAATATCTCGAGGCCTAAATTCCTTGATTGGGCCAGCTTGAGACAATTCACCAAGTATGGCACTCCACAATTTGGAAGTTTCAACACCCCTACCAGCATCCGCAGCCCAAGGCGGGACGCTCAACCAAGGCGCGCCGACTGCTGTGGCAGTTGCAAAGGCATTCGTGTCGTTGAGCCAGTCTCGCAAAACGTCGATCCACGGCCCCATAGCCGGCACTCCCCACAGAGCCATGGATGCTGCGCCACGGCATCGGTTCCAGTCGGAGTCGGAATTGTGAGTTGAACCGATATTGGGTGGAGCGGAAATGCAAACGGAGCGCACCGGTTCAACAGCTATGGGCTGGATCGGCAATTCCATGTCCGCGAAATTGCGGGCCATGGCCATTAGATGGGCGCGTGCGTCTTTATCCCCAATGGTAAAGCGCTCGACAGCAAAAAGAGGCAGCGGTCCATCCCATGCGATGGCGTCCACTCCATCAATCCCGGCCAATGACCGAGTCGACCAAGTTCCATCTTGTCGCACTGGAACCTCAACCGAGGGCAACTTTGCCGGATCAAACCAGGCTGCGATGGTCATGATCCCTTGATCAGCGGATGCATTGATTGGGCTATCCAGGCCGAGCACGAGCCAGCCACCGGTATCCGGGAACAGCCATTCTTCGCTGAGAAATCGAAGCCATTGGCGATGGCTGAGCGCAATGGCTAGCCGCACACGCATATCTTCGCTTCGGCCATGGGGCGCCCCCGCAGAGCCGGTTAGGAGATCCAATTGATCGGTGGGATCGGGTGTCATCGGTTGAGGTAGCGTGTAGCCGGTAGCGCCTGCAATTGTGCCGTGTTTAGCGGTCGAGGGCCGTTGATCAGTACCAAGTTGTCGCGAGCCCGAGCGCACAGCATGTAAATCCGGCGCCGCTGCATGGGGTCAGCAAACGGAAGCGACCGGTCCAGGTCTTGAAGGTACAGAGTATCAAATTCAAGGCCGATAGCTGACTCGCCACTCAGGATGGTCACCCCCGGCTCATGCATCCGGATGGCATATTCAGCTCCCTTCACACTGTTGCTTGTGTAGGAATCTACGCGCGCACGTCTGGGGAGCCGCTCTCTCAATAGGTCATGCATGTGATTCACGTCGACCTGCTGGTAGACGATCACGCCGATGGACTCTGATCGATTTACAAAGCGCGAATGGACCATGTTAGCGAGGTCCTCCCAACTGGTAAGTGCCACAATCCGGGGGCGACCAGTCCCACCTCCTCTGGCTGGCGCAGGACGTGGAACTGTCCCTACATGCAGTTGCTCAAGCAAATCTACGATTTCCGCTGTATTGCGGTGATTGATTTTAAGCGGCAGAGCTTCAGTGAAGCCCAATGCCCCAAAGTCCCTCATCGTTGAGCCCTCAGCATGCGTCGATTGGGCCTCGTCTGCGAAGATCGAGACGGTTCGGGCACCAAAGCGCATGGCCCACTGAAAGAACCCAGGAGGTAGGTTCTGGCCCTCATCGATGATCATATGGTCAACGAGCGGCTGCACCCCTGCGGTCTCGTACTGTTGCAGGATGAGATCCCACCTGTACTCATAGGGTCGCCACTGCGGCGCGCTGCGATTAAAGCGCCCCTTATAGTCCCGCCAAACAAGCTGATTCATCGTAGTTGCGTTAATCGCGGAACCGTCCTGCTCCAGGGCCAGCCGCTCGGCCGCTGCCGTTAGAAGCCGATTGCGAGTCACCAGGGTCACGCTACGACCCAGATCCGGACCTGATAACACCCTGGCACGCCAAATGGCCATAGAGGTCTTACCAGACCCAGGCGGCCCGACGACCAAAATCGACGCATCTGGCGGCTGCTGATAGACATGCTGTTGCTCGTCATCGAGTTCGCTAAAACTGGGTAATTTCATACCTCGAACTCCCCAATTGGTACAGAATTCCGCCCGGTCCTGATGAACAAGGCATAATGAATGGAGCGCTTCCGCCCCCGAAAATCTTCAAAATCAGCCACTTCTGCCGGTTGATCAAGTCGGAACCCTGCTGCCTCCATAATCGTTTGGAATTCTGGGAAGTGCCTGCGGTTGTACGACACAGCTGAGTTTGTATAGAGCACATAGGTTGGCCCCCAACCGATTCGTTTCGCAGCGCTATCAATGTCGTTCACCAGCGTGGCAGGATCGATCGAGTCGCTCGCCAGCAGGTAGGAGAGCACGAATAAGGTGCGCTCAGCCGCTCGCGAGGTTCCGAAGTTAACCGCGGTAAGATCATTATGAAAATTTACGCAGGTGCGCTCATGGAACTCGCTCGCTCGGCGGACACCATCGGCAAATTCCTTGCCTAACGACCGCATGGACGATGCGCGATCTATGCCGAAGTACCTAAAGGAGGCAACGGCGCCTACGACATTGGCTAGTGCCAGGCCCGAGGTGAACGGTCCACAGCCTATGTCCACTACCGTAGTCCCTTCTACAAGCTGCAAGCTAGGGAGAAATAACTCGAAAGCGTGAATTAGCTCGTCAATATGCGACTTCTGATTGAAGAGCGCGTAGAGCATCGCCCGGTCACGCGGGGAGAGATTATCGATGGGTTGATCGAAGTCTGCCTGCCCCCCTCCGATCCCATGCTGGAAGACCCAGTCAGCCGTCTTGCCCAGGGGAGCTCCTTGCCTGCTACGTCTGTCGCTATTTATCGGCTCAACGATCAGACGCCGCCGCAGGTCCTCAAGCCACTGCTTCCACGCCATAACCCCCTCCTTCTAATGACGTTACTCGGGCAATAGTATGAGTTCTCTTCGAGCTGCGGCAGTGCCGTCCGCTGCTGGCGACCATCTATAGAGGCGTGCAATTGATTGCAAGGGTGTGGGGTAGTGATAATATGAGAAGCAGGACTTCGATGGGCTAACCTTTAGATGCCTTGGCGACGGTTTTATCTAAGAAGGATGGAATTTCCAAGCCTAACTCAGCATATATCAATGCAGCTTCTTCCTCTGAGGCGATGTCGGGGGATTTGGCTCTAACTCAGATTTCAATTTCTTAGACATGTTATCCATCTTCCCTGTGGTCTTTAGCTCTTCGTAGTCCGGATGCATAAAGGAGTTAATCTCCTTGGAGATCTGAGGCGAAATCTTAGAAGTTAAATGATCGCTGCTTTTCAGCAAAGCTTGCTGCTGCTTATAAACGCTAAGCTTCTGCCCTTCTGCGAAGTGCGGATGACTGAAAATAAGCAACTGCACGACCTTTGACCAAGCGGCATATAGGTTCGGTAGTAGGACTGGATAGTGGCTGCGTCCGGGTAGCCCTCGAACATTATGTTGGATGAGCGCTTGTTCTAGGAGACGTCCTCGCGCACGGTCCAACTCGTTTCGCGTCAAGCCGATTTCCAACGTCAATTCGCTGTGCGTTTTCCAGAACTTGTCGTCCTTCCTGTACTGCCAATATTCGAGCTGACACAGCAATAACGTGGTTTTAACGCATTTGACAAAAGTGAAGTAGGCGGGGGCGGTACGCTATGACGTCACCTTCTTTAGCTTGCTTTCTCGCCATGATATTTTCCTCCAGACCAAGTTGGTTCACGCCCCGATTTGCAATTGATTGCACGGAGCTAAGTCTTGGACTGCTGTAGCCTGTGAGGCGAATGCGAGCACGTCGGACAAGCGATAGCGGATCATCCGGCCAGCGAGACGGACGAGGGGTAGGTCGTAACGCTTGCCAAACGGCGAGCGTTTGAGGCTTCACGCCCAAGATGCTGACTGCATCTATTGGCGAGAGGAGGGTGTGTTCGGGAGGCAGTGTGTTCTGCGGATTCATGTTCATTCCTAGCGGTTGTTGGCTTGGAGCGAACTTTGCGGTCAAAGTTTGTGGCGGGATACATACTCTGCGCGCAGGGCGTATATGGTCTGCATGAAGAGCACAAAATAACTGGTGTGCGCCAAGATGGCATGCCTTCACTCGAAGGGAAGGGGCGCTCACTGAGCCTTACATGCATAAACGTAGGGCGCGGATGGCAAGGGGTTTCTATTCGCCGCTTGGGTCTAGTGGATCACTAGAAGGGGGGCTCCCGGATCGAATTCAGTCAGCTTGATGCTATTGAGTTTATCGACTCGGTTGCGCCACAACTTCCTGCAAAGAGTCTTATCTACTTCGATCCACCTTATTACGTAAAGGGAAGCGACTTATATCTGCATCATTATGAGCATGATGACCATGTCGCCATTGCGAAGCGGGTAGCACGCCTGAAAACCAAAAATTGGATTGTGTCTTACGACAATGCAGAACCCATTGAGGTCATGTATTCGAAATTCAGAAAAATCATCTATGGACTCAGTTACAGCGCGCAGGACCGTTACAAAGGCTCCGAGGTAATGTTTTTTTCGGATCGACTCAACATTCCTGATGCCGTGAGACCGATGCATTTGGTTGTTTAAAGACCTGCTGTCAGGGCCGGCAGACGGAAGTGGTGCGCGCTCTACAGGAGGAACAATGGCAAGCAGGAAGAATGCAGACGCACAGCCCGAAAAGAACGTCGAAGCTCCCCTCGAAAAGGTGACCCTCGACAAGCTTCTGGTAAAAATCGAGGCTGCGAAAGCAAGGGGGATTTACGGGAACTCGGGAACAGGTGCCGCTGGGGAGGAGTTTGCGACTCTTAAACAGGGATGGCTGAGGCGACCCACAGGGGTGGCGATGAAGCAGCTGATGGCTGCATTAAAGGCCAGCAATATTCATATCCAGCCGACTAGCTTTGATGCCATTGCTGTTCCGCCAGGGGTCGAACTTGCTTTCAATGACCTAAAGGTCTTGGCCGAGCAAGTCAAGGATTTAACCTTTGTCGAAATCAAATCCGGGCGCCGAGACGAGCTTCCTGAAGACTTCTCAGGATTTTTTTTTGCGTTGACTTATAGGGAAATTCAGGCCGCCATCGCCTTGGGAGATAAGCACGTCGTGGCATTGGTAAACGTCGAGAAGCCACAGCAAGGAGTCTTCATTACCGATGTCTGGTCGCTTCTTGACAGGTCAACGTCCACCAATTGGCAGCTGTCCATTCAGCTGGGAAAAGAGAGACAGAAACCTGCTCCTTCCGACCTGCCTGCAATTTCCTCCCAGCCAGACGTCGAGCGAAAGGTAATGGACGAGGTCTTTTTGAAGGTTGCACACCGGCTCGCTTCTCGATGAGAAGAAGTCAAAGTGTGTCTGATTGGGTTTGGCGTGAGTGGCTCGGAGTGAGCCAGAGCGCGTCTATGTGTTGTTCCAACACGGCGCTCAAAGCCAACCCCCAAGCCCAGCCAACGCATATGCATTCCAGGCCAACCTTTCCCAAGTTTGGCCTTGTTTTTCTTAGCTCCGCGCCCTTGACAGTTACCTATTTTCTGCTTGGATGAGATGGAGGTCATGGATGCCTCCTGTCTAAGACGTCATGGAGGACGCATATGACTTTCCAACCGCACGCAAGACCTCATCTGGAAATCCATTCCCGTTCGAAAAACCATAGCGCAGTGACCGGTGCGGCCTATCGCCTTGGCGTGCGCCTCTACGACGAACGGGCCGAGGTTTGGCACGACTTCGAAAGCGTGCCGAGGGCGAAGAGGTGGAGTTCACCACCTTGGCCCCACCTAGCGCGCCTGCTTGGGCATCCGACCCGGTCCAGCTTTGGAACCGGGTGGACGTCGCGGCCGAAAAGCGGGGGCGTCGCTTGTTTCCCAAATCCTTGGGAGATGCGGAGCTGGCTGGTTTGCTCGATACACTCAAGTCGAGTGGGTACATCAAGGTCAACGGAACGAAGGTGGATTACAACGTGTGAGGTGTAGTGTGTCCTCTGGACAAGCGTGCCACGTTGCCTTGGCTGAGTTGAAATCATTCGCTTGGTCGAATCTAGGAGCATCCGGTAATAGGCGCTCTGACTCCGTGCGCTCAAAATCCACGGGTACGCTACCAAGTGGTATCTATCTTGACATCGACTCTGCCAGTGCAACGATTGACCTGAAACGACCATCGAGGCAGACCCGTGGACATCAGAACATACTTTCACGACCTCACCCGCGAATCCCAGGCGCTTAAGAACCGCGTCCGCAACCTGATGGACAACCCTCACTGGTTGTCGGACGGAGAGTGGAAGGAATCAGTCGTGCGCTCAATGATTCGTCGCATCATTGGCCATAACATTGCGGTGGGTCGGGGCTTTGTCGTCTCCGACAACATGGAAACTTCGCAAATCGACGTACTTTTGTACGACGCCTCTCACCCGGTGTTGCACCGGGATGGTGATTTCGTGTTCATCACGCCCGCTGCCTGCCGAGGCATCATCGAAGTAAAGACACAGCTTGAGCATGCAAAGTTTGCAAAAGCGGTCAAAAAGCTCGCCGAAGATGCCGAGCTTATACGCAATGCGGGTGGGCGCGACCTCAATTTCGTCGGACTTTTCGCGTTCGATTCGAACAATCAGAACGATGATGGCAGGCGAGCATTGTCAACCCTTGCGACGGTAGCCGATGGTGAGCGCGCCCGGGTCATTGACCATGTTGTCCTCGGTCCATCGACTTTCCTGCGTTTCTGGGATGAAGACGAAGACCAGGAGCCTGGGCAGCACTGGTCGCTGTATAGGCTCGAAGGCATGAGTCCGGGCTACTTCCTCCACAACCTCGTCCTTAGGTTGTCCGTGCCCTACGCTGATGGGCACGAGTTATGGTTCCCCCGTGACAGCAAGCGCCCCCATCGGCTCGATGTACGGCACTTGCGTCCGATGCGGAACAGGCGGCACGTGCGGCAATAGCGCTGGATTCCGGGTTCTGTACCTGGAAGGCAGGCACAGACCGGGAACTACTTCCGGTCTTATGCCGGATGGTTGACACAGGCCCTCGTGCCTTGCGAAGGGAAGAGTCACGAGGCGAACGCATTTGAGTGCGCGCGGCCGCTGCCAAGTATCCCTGGGAAATAGAAATTTTCACTGCAAATGTCAATGCATCCGACAAGCCACGCGCAAAATTAAATGGCTATTGGTTGGAGGCCGGCGCTGCTACGCGGCTTCGTACATGAGGCGTATTGTGTTTGATGCACACTTTCGCGCGTTCCATAAGCATATAGTCAAAATGGGTTGATCTGCCCTTGCCAATTTTTAGCAGCGTTACAAGCTCGCGAAGGTCCAGCACATGAAAGAAACACTCACGCTCTGTCCAGGCATCGCACAACTCATTAAATACCTGTTCCCAATCATCGTCTTCAATAAACTCAGTAACCAAGACGATGCAGTGAAGCGGATGCTCTCGATTAAGCGGTATAACATTGCCATCTTGTGTGCGAACCTCAACACCTTCTTGAACCGACTTTGCTGCCGCTTTTAATTGACCTATGGCCTTACTGATGTGTGACCTAAGTGTGGCTAGTCGTCGGGAATGAGTTCGTTGGGGTTTCGCTCTGAGAACTGAAAGATCCTTGGCCTCAATAAGAAACGCACCGAACTGATAGCTTGCGACTATGTCAATCAGTTCTCGCTCTTTGCTGCCTTCTGTGACCTTTGGGCTATGGTGCAAGGAGAGCGGAAAAACGGACTCAAGAGCTGACCATGTGATCGCCTCCAATGCATAGCCTTCGTCCTCACTGCTAACATCGATGCGCTTCAAATCATTCACGCCAGCTACGGCAATTTTTGCCGAAGTCCAAGGCCCGACTGTCGCTAGCATCGAGATAATCTGTGCGTTCTCAGAATGGCCTTGTTCAAGTTGCGAGTCAAAAAAATCGAGAGCGCTTGATGTCTTGGCGTCAAATGGTACGGCGCTTATCAAAGGTGCCTCGTTAAGAAAGACTGATGCCTTTCGTGTGGCTGTGTGATCAAAAATAACATCGGACCAAGCGACACAGAAATCCATTTCGTTATACAAGAACAATGGTGCGCTACACTCGGACAAAATACGAAGCAATGCGTCGAACTCTTCAGGGTGGCGGATTACGCCGGTAACAGCCACAGGGTGCTCTGGAGCGTCATATATTCGAACGCACCAACAAATGTAACCGGCTATCCGGTCAAATAGAATTTCGAGTCGACATCCCTGCATGAGCGACTTCAATGACGTTGTAGGCAGCTTGAGCAAAATGGCCGTCTCGGAGCCGCCATTGGCAAGAGTGAACCACAGTGACGCATTCTCTGAATACATTTCTTTGTGAATTCTTTGGCTCGGCATGTGCATCATTCTATCCTCATGGAGAAACTATTCAGGCGTAGAGATAGTTGACCTTAATTTGTATCAATCATCGACTATGGATGCTATGTTTTTTAAAAATTCGTGTCTTGGATGATTCTTATAGGAGTCATTGTCTGCCACCAATTAAGCAGAGTATATCTTGTGATGTAGTTGAAGGTATTTAGAGTCATGATTGCGTCGTCATTAGTCCAAATCTTCCCGTCAATCGGGTCCCTTAAATTAAACGTGGCTGTCTCGGCAAGGCTGCCTTTTAAGTCAGTTTTATAAGGCGGAGAGCACATGGGGGACGGAAATGGTATCCCGCTATGAAGTGCGCTCGACCTATAGCCATATATCTTACTTAAGGTTTTCTTCATGGACTTCGTTTCCCAGTTAAGCTGGTGAGGAGCAGGCGGTCGCTCATCTGGCGGTTTTGGAAGATGAGTAATGACGAAGTCGATGAATTTTTTCGTTGCGCCTAACGTGTGCTCGATTTGATTGGCAACCTCACGAAGGTGCTGCTCTCCTCCTGCCTTCCGAAGCATCTCGGCTAGTTCTGGTTTTGATTGCGTCAATCTTTGATCTGAAGTGCCTTCCGAAGAGCGCCAATGGTTAGCGGCTGTCTCCAATGCCGAAACCATCATGAGCCAAGAGAGGGATGGTTCGGATTCGGCGAGCCAAAGAGCATCCTGGTACAAGCGAGCAGATTTCACTAGCGCGGTGCACTGGTCTTTCGATAGGCAGTCGATAAAAGTTGCGTGACCATGCCAATTTAAATGCAGCCGATTAGGCATGTTTGGGAGAATCATGTCCTGATGTCTTCTAACTATCAGTCCCGGAAGCGGCCTGTAGTCCCAGTGCATGATTTTCCCGTAGCGCTCATTGTCATCAAAGCGCCGAGTCGCACCACCCGCCTTAACTCTCACACCACCGCTTAAGGAAAGAAGTGCTGCAACTTCGTCAGCGAGAGTGCCACCATGATGTAATTTTGGGTCGGCCTCTGCTGACCTTGGCCCGTGCTCGGTCTTGTAGAGTTTAGCGCGGAGATAGATAGAAGGGAGTGCGACATTTCCCTCGGTGCTGACAGCGTTGGAGTTAAGCAGCTGATAGGGTGAGTCAAGATATTCCATGTCATGAGAAACAGGTGCGTCGGTATAGAGCGGATATTCAAACGTTGCGATGTAAAAGCCGCCGTCTTTCCTGGCGCGCCAGTTCGTGTGTATGTCTGCCATGTTCCAATCTTCCTAGCGTGTGGTGGTTGACCGAATGAAGTTGTAACAGTTGAAACTCCCAAAAGGATAGCGGGGTTTTCAGTGGCACGCATGATTGAAAAAAATCTATATGGATTTTCTAATTCTTTTGTCAAATAGCTGATTTTCGCAAAAAAATCGAGTGGCTGACTAAATGGGTATTGATTTGCCGATCGGTACGTGGCATTCGGCCACGGTAATGCCAGGCTTGACAAAGTGCTCGTCTTGGTTAGGTTATTGCATTTGGAGAACCAGCGAAAAAAATGGCGTTTATGAAAGTAGTGTTCGATTGGCCGTGAAAGCCACACAAGCACTGAATGGAATGCAAAATCGCTTGTATGAAGAAGAGCTGACAGCCTGCTTTTTGGGAGGCATCGTCGCCTCGTTGCCGCTTAGCACTATGGCATTCGGACACTCCGACGAAAGTCGCACCTCGTTCGGTTGAGGGCGGTATTCCAAGTATGGTCGCGGTCGTTTTTCAGAATCCAGCAAAGGTGCTGACCTTGCGCTTCTTGTAACAGTTAGGGGAGGCGCGAACCGCCTCGCCATCTTTCAAGCGAAGAGTAATGTTTCGGTCTCCGCGACAAGCAATTGCGTCAGCCTTCGTCAGGCCAAAGAAGTTAGCGGAAAAAAACAGTACCAAGTTCAGGTTCTCCAGCAATACGCGCAAGACATTGCGAGTCGGGTCGCCCCGAAGCTCGTCGGATCAGAAGCATTAAACTGGGTGCACTATTGGGGGCAATTGGAACAGGGGCTGGTATGTGTACCGATGTCCCAGATATCGGTCGAAATCGGCGATTTTCTCACCAAAGGTGGGCCTTCGATCATTCCAATTGGGGATGAGAACGCCATTGGCTTCGAGGAGATCATCAATGATGTCTTCAACGAAACTCCCAGATATTGGCTTGAGCTTGACTCAGAAATTACTAACTATTTCCTCTCTGATGTTATTGATTTGAACGAACTCGCTGACCTCATGAGCCTTGTTGTGTCAGATGGTGGCGACGGATGGCTTGTGCCGGAGGGCGTGACGCGAGAGGGGTTAGGCAAATTTAATGGCCCTGATGCGCAGTTTTCGACACCCAGTCCGGCTCCTCGCGCAAGACTTCCAGTGCCTAAGTAGGAGAATGCCGTATGATGGGACACACCTTGGGACATCCTCCCAGGCGTTGACCAAGCTGCCGGGCCGCCTGTGGTGCTGTTGGCTGGGAGATTCGGGATAATCCTAGTCTCCCAGCTAAACTAAAAAAGCCCTTGAGAAATCAAGGGCTTTTTTGCCTGCGATTTAGTGCTCGAGCGGCTTGGTTGGTACAAGCATGCGCTTGGCACGTCATCTTTGAAGAGACACGTCGGGCATCTAGTATTGCCGTGCAGTGGTGCCTCGAAGTCTTAGGGAGACCGTGGGACGGAGCCTGATCAAGCAATGCCTGCTACGCGGTGTCCATCCAGGCCCAGGCCTGGTCTTATGCCCTCGGCGTCAGATGCACTCACGTCTTCGCCATGGTCAGGCGGGGAGGGCTGCGTCCACAGCAGTCTCGCCGACGTATGCTCTGGCCTCAAACGCACATCCCATGTGGGTTTGCGCCAAATGACTTATCGTCTGTTTTGCACTCTAGCCTCAATGCTAAGGCTTTGATTATCTAGGACCTTTTGTTTTCCATGCCGCGCAAAATCTTGCGCAAGACTGCTCTGCCGGCGCTATACTCAAACGGCCATGTTCCATGCCTGCCATCGTCCCGAACGATGCGCCGATGATGCATTCATCGGCGGTGGGCAAATCGTTGCTCTCCTGAGCCCCTCACGCCCTTGCCGTAGTGGAGGTGATCCGCCGGCAGGAAGACGTATCCGGTTCCGCGCTGGCGGCCGGCCGGAACCGTTGACGATCCGCCGCACCGATTCCCCTGGTTGCGGAGCGTGTGCTCATGTCCATCAACGAAGAAAAACTCAATGCATTTCTGGGTAAGGCTGTCGGCGACCTTGGCGCCGCATTCAGCGCGGTGCTTGTCCTGCTCGGTGATGAGCTGGGCTTTTACAAGGCATTGGCAAAGGAATCCCTGACGTCGGCCGAGCTTGCTACGCGCGTCGGTACCAACGCGCGCTACACGCACGAATGGCTCGGCAACCAGGCCGCTGGCGGTTACGTCGACTACGACGCGGCGTCGGGCAAATACCGGCTCAATGAGGAGCAGGCGGCATGCCTTGCCGATCCCTCCGGCCCGGTCGACCTATCGGGCGCCTACGAAATTGCCCTCGCACTCTTTCACACCTATCCGCGAGTGCGTGACAACTTTCGCAGCGGCGCCGGCATGGAATGGGGCGAACATCATCCCTGCCTTTTCCATGGTACCGAGCGGTTCTTCCGCGCCGGCTACAACTCCCATTTGCTGGGAGCATGGTTGCCGGCGCTCGACGGCGTCGTCGATAAGCTTGGGCGCGGCGGCAAGGTGGCGGATATCGGTTGCGGGCACGGCGCCAGCACCGTGCTCATGGCCAAAGCGTTTCCCGCATCGCACTTCGTCGGTTACGACTATCACGCGCCGTCGATCGATGTCGCTCGTGAGCGGGCGAAAGCGGCAGGCGTAGTCAATGTGTCGTTCGAGCAGGCGGATGCCTCCGGGTACAAGGGTCGTGATTTCGACCTCATTGCCTTCTTCGATTGCCTGCATGACATGGCCGATCCCGATGGCGCCGCGCGGCACGCGAGGGACGCTATGAAGGACGACGGCACTTGCATGGTCGTCGAGCCGTTTGCCGGCGATAGCATGGCGGACAATATCAATCCGGTAGGCCGCGTGTATTACGCGGCATCGTCGATGATCTGCGTACCGGTGTCGCTCGCCCGCCATGGGCCGGCGCTGGGCGCCCAGGCAGGTGAGGCTCGGCTGCGCCAGGTAATCGTCGATGCCGGTGGTTTTCGGCGCTTCCGCCGTGCCGCGGAAACACCGTTCAATATCGTGCTGGAGGCGCGGCCTTGAGCTTGCCAGGATCGCCGAAGGATCCTGCGCCTTATCCCGAATAGTTTTTCTTTCCTACCTCGGCAGATCTTCTCGTTTGTCGAATCGCCCGCAGCGGACGATAGTTATCTCCAGGACGCAGCGCTGCTCCTAGTTCATGTCAAACCATCTCAACATCGAACCGAGGAGCGTCAAAATGAAACTGGCAAACAAGATCGTCGTGGTCACAGGCGGAACATCGGGTATCGGCTTGGCAGCCGCCACGCTTTTCCGCGATGAAGGCGCGAAAGTCGTTGTCATCGGCTCCAACGAGCAGCGATTGAAGGAGGCGGAGCAGGAGCTCGGCGATACGGCCATGGCACTGCGTGCGGATCTTCGCGATCCGGTTCAGATCGACAAGGCCATGGCGGAGATTGTCGAGACACACGGCCATATCGATATCGTTTTTGCGAACGCCGGTGCCGGCACGGCAGCGCCGCTCGAGGCGGTGACGCGTGAGCAGATCGACGAACAATTCGGGCTCAACGTGACCGGGCTTTTCTTCACGATCCAGAAAGCGGCACCGCACATACGTGATGGCGGCAATGTCGTGGTGACTACGTCGTTCCTGAATACGGTAGGTAAGCCGGGCTTGTCGATCCTGTCCGCGACGAAGGCTGCTGTGCGTTCGCTGGTGCGCTCGCTGGGCGCGGAACTTGCGCCACGCGGCATTCGCGTCAATGCGGTCAGCCCGGGGCCGATCGCTACGCCTTTCGCCGGGAAAATGGGTATCCCCGAGGAAGATCTGAAGAAATCAGGCGAGGCCCTGGTTGCGGCAATACCGCTCAAGCGTATCGGCGATGCGATTGAGGTGGCGAAAGCGGCGCTCTTTCTCGCAAGTGACGACTCGTCGTATGTGACCGGTACGGAGCTGGTCGTTGATGGCGGCCTGTCGCAGATCTAAGGCGCGATGCCGTGAGTTGTCGTGGCCCCGCCATTGACCGCCTGCGGGGCGATTGACAGAATCGATTCACATCCTGGCTTCTTCGTTATCGGCCATGCGAGCACCGAACAACCTCAACGCTCTACGTGCCTTCGAGGCGGTTGCCCGGCACCTTAGCTATGCCACGGCGGCGGTCGAACTCAATGTGACGCCCGCCGCCGTCGGTCAGCTCATTCGTGGCTTGGAGAGTTATCTGGGCATCGAGCTGTTTCATCGTTCGACGTCGGGGCCCTCCCGTCTTACCTTGACCGATGCGGCAAGGTCGGCTCTGCCAGACCTGCAGGGTGGTTTCGATCAGCTATCGACAGCGGTGGAACGGTTGAAAGCAAGCAAGTCGCGCATTGCTTTCACCGTTACCGTGCCGCCCGCATTTGCGGACAAATGGCTGCTCTGGCGTGTTGAATCGTTTCAGAAGCAGCATCCGTATTACGACCTGCGCATAGATACCAGCAGGCACTTGGTGGATTTCACCGCGGAGCGCATCGACGTTGGTATTCGATACGGTGCGGGTGCCTGGCCAGACCTGGTGTCGACTTTCCTGCTACGTGATGAGTTCTTTCCAGTCTGCAGTCCCGCGCTGCTGGAAGGGGAGCATGCACTGAAGACGCCCGAAGCGTTGCAGCACCACCGGCTGATCCACGACGTTTCCATGAGCGATTTCGGGATCTTTCCCACGTGGCGTTCATGGCTACGAAAGGTGGGATGCGACACGGTGGTGGATTGCGACCGCGGGTTACAGCTCAACGATTCCGCGGCGGCCATTCAGACAGCCATTTCAGGAAATGGTGTTGCGCTTGGCAGGACCACACTGGTCGAGCGGGATCTGGCCGAGAAGCGGCTTGTTCGTCCCTTCCGCGAGGTTCAGACCTGCGAGCTTGCCTACTATCTTGTTCATCGCAGGGAGAGCGAGAACGCTGCACCTGTCGTCTCGTTCAGAGAATGGCTCCTGGCCGAGGTGGGGGCAGGGGCGTAGCTGTTCGAAAGACCTTGCGCTGGAGCGCGATCATTGAAGTCTCGCGATTGCTCGCCCTACTATCGGCCCAAGGGGCGCCGCTGAGAAGCGGCGAACGAACTTTGGCCAGGGGATTTCAGCATGCGCGTTCTTCTTGCAACCGTATTTCTAGCGGCGCTGGCAAGCGCTCCCACCTTCGCTGCCGACGCACCGCCTAGCGAGGCATCGATACACGAGCTGCTGGAGGTAACCCACGCTCACGCCATGCTCGACACCGTCATGGCGCAGACGGAAGGCATGATGAAGTCGGCAATGGATTCGAGCACGAAGGGTCAAACCCTGGATGACGGCCAGAGGAAAATCCTCGCCGATGGCCAGCGCAAAATGCAGAACCTGGTATTGAACTCGTTGAGCTGGGACAAAATGCAGGGCATGTATATCGACGTCTACAGCAAGTCCTTCTCCCAGAAGGAGGTCGACGACATGCTGACCTTCTACAAGTCACCCTCTGGAAAAGCGGTGCTGGCCAAGATGCCCATGGTGATGCAGCAGACCATGCAATATATGAAGAGCCAGATGGCTACGTTGATGCCCGAGATACAAAAGATTACCGAGGAGACCTCGGCCCAACTACGGGCATACAACGCCGGGCAGAAAAAAGCTGCGGCAAGCTGAAGTTATCGAGATGCGGTTGATCGCCTTATTGGTACTGATGTTCGTGGTCTCTTCCGCGTATGCATCCCAGTCGCCGTGTGCCGGCGTAGATAGGGCGCTGCCCGAGAGTCGCAAGCTGGCTTGGGCTCCCGACATTGCCAAGCAGCTGGGGGTGCCGAGCGTTGATGTATTGCAGTCATTCCGGTTCGGCTCCTGGCACATCATCTACGTCGACACGCATCAGTCGGATGAAGCATTTTTGTTTTATCCGAAAGACCCGGCGTCAGCTCGCTACGTCACCTTGTGGGGTGGCGCGGCGATGTGGGATGAAGAACAGGACATTCGATCCTGGGTCATCAAGAATGCACCTGGCATTCCCAAAAGGCTTGCTGCGTGTTTCGCGTGGCATGTGACCAAGCATCGGGATAGGTGAGGCATCAAGTGTAAACACGTCAGCGCTTGAATGAGATGGAGGCTGTTAACGGCGCGGCACCAGCATCGGCACGCCGCCGCTCAATGAGCGCCGTTGGTCAATGTCGGTCATCACCAGGATCAACTGAGGATCCCTGAAGCTGATTTTGATATGGTCAATAGTTTTGAAATCGGAGAAAGGCGTAACGGTAGCGTTGCCGCTGCTGTCGATGCGGTACAGCCCATCGGTACCGACTGCCCACAAGCTGTCGTTGCTTGCGGTGATGCCAAAGAAGGCGATGGTATCCGAAGATCGCCTGCGCCTATTCAGTAGAATGTCCCAGCCACTGGGTACATAAGTTTTCGCATAGAGTGGCCGAATCTTTTCACCGCAGACTTCGATAACGCTGCCGTGCATCCTCATGTGGACAAGGCCCACAGCGATGGCGAAGCAGCGGGGGTTCCATGGCTCGGCTGCGATCCCATTGACCGGATCGCATTTGCTGTTCAATGGGCCGCCGCAGAGACCACCGCTCTCATTTCGTTCGAGCGGAGCAATCGTTCCGGTTTTTTTATCGATGATATGAAGGCCGCCACCCCATTCCCCGCCATTGATGCCGACGAAGATATCGTTTCCTTTGCGATAGATGGCCGTAACGATACCGGGAGGGAGTTTTCCTTTCAGTTGTACGGCATGAAGATCGTCGTCGTGGCCTATTTCGATCAGTCGCTTTGAGGTCAGTAGCGTTGTGCCATCCGTTGCACAGTCCAAACTGACCAAGTGGTCGCCCTTCGTGGGAACCCGTTTGACCGTAGCCCACGCCTGATTGGCCCAGCGGCGCAATACCCAGGTTTGATCTTTACCTTCGGTAATGATCGTTGGGTGCCCGTTGCTCGCGCATAGATCGAGCACGGGAGCCGAAAGGTCATATGGAACGCGCTTGTCACCGTTCTCCGCAACCGCTGATAGTTGGCCGGCATCTGAAAGAAGCCATAGCTGCCCATCAGCGAAAACAGCGCGCATGAGGAATGATTCCTGCCCCGGGCGAACAGGCTCCATGGCATGCACATCGCATGCGGCGAACAACGTCATGCCTACCATCACTGACATAGAGGCGAGCGCCATCGCAGACCTTGCCCATTCGGAAAATATAGATAGCCCTGGTTTCATCTCACGCCCCGTTGCTGAGGCTCTCAGAGTAAGCGATCTGACGGTGAGGAAGTTAGCAATCAAAGAGGCAGCCTTTTCCCTGAAAAAAGGTATTGCTCTGGCCTTCTGTCACTCGAAGTGGATACTCCTGGTAAAAGGACCCATCAAAAGACGCGAGGCACCGCCGTGTATATAAGAAAGGCGATCATCGACGATGCGCTGATGGTTTTTGCGATTCGTCGCGCGGCGATTCGCGCGCAGTGTCGCGATCATTATTCTTTGCAAGATATCTAGAAATGGACATCAGGGGAGATGTCGGAGGTGTTTGCCAGGCGCGTGGCCGACCAGTTCTATGTTGCTGTCACGTCGGAACAGATCGTGGGCACGGGCATGATTGATCTGGTGACGGGAAAGATCGATGCTGTTTTCGTCGAGCCCGAATCCATGGGGCGTGGAATTGGGCGTGCCGTCATGGCGCACCTGGAAGGTCTGGCGATCAATAGGGGGCTCGGGGATATCCACCTGGATGCCACATTGAACGCTGCGCCGTTCTATCGAGCCTTGGGATTCAAGGGGGATGGCAGGGTCATTTATGAGTCATCCCTTGGCGTAAGCCTCGCTTGCGTGCCGATGATCAAGCAATTGCCGGGTGCTTAGTTCGCTCGGAGTTGATTAATTCTGTGTGAGGCACGCACGCGTCGTTTTCTGCACGGCGCACAGGTTAGCTGACCCTGGGCCACCGCCATGCGCACCAGACAATCAGCAGCGACAAGACAATCTCGATCACGCCGAAGAACAGATAGAACCACCACGATCCTGGCATCGAAACGAGCATGACCAGGGCATAGAACACGCCCAGAACGATATTTGCCCAGCGGTTGACCGCTGGCTTCATGGCCAGCGACAGAAAGATCATCAAGGCTGGTACGGCGAGCAGGGCGGAAGTGCCAAGGAGAACGCCTTGGGTTGCAGGGCCCAGCGGGCCCATCTTCCCCTGCAGCATGTCCTGCAGGTTTCCGGCCTGGAACAGGCCGAAATAGTCGCCGTAGATGTAGCAGAACATCAGGCTGGTCCACAGACCTGCAAGCTTGAGCTTGACCGGCACCTGGATGTCTTCAAGGTTTGATGTCCCAGGTTTTGATGTCCGAGGGGGCATGCTCATTATTCACTCCTGTGGCGAACGCGCTGCGCAGATTGTTGATGGCGGCGATGTGCGAGGGCACAAAATCCTGCTGAACATACCGGTGACGATTGTCACGATGTAAAGCAGGTCGGCCAGCCGACGAGTCGGTTCCCGGAAGTCATGATGCATGTCCCTGAGCGCCACTGTGTGGGGGCGAGATCCGGCTTGCCCCGTGCCCCATTGCATGGCCCTGCCCGCACATTGAACATATCGAGGCGCAATAGGTGGTTGCGTGTGCCATTCGGCATGGCGTTGGTGTGAGATAGGTGAGTTGCGTTCTGATGCGCTGTTCGTCAGCTCCTGGCAAGGCGTAAAGTGCAGCACGGATTCGTGAAAGGTGTATTCATGACGAACGGCAAACATCCTGAGATACGCCGGCTCGAAGGCGGTTGTTATTGCGGTGCGGTTCGCTACGCCGTCGCCGATGAGTTTCTCTATGCGGGCAATTGCCACTGTTCGAACTGTAGGCGTACGACGGGCTCGGCGTTCAAGCCGTTTGCGGGGATTGAACGCTACAAGCTGACCGTGACCAAAGGTGAGCCTGGCTTGCTGATATTCGGCGAAGAGGATGCCAACAACACGCACTGCAAGGCGTGTGGGTCGCTGCTTTATTCCGTGGTTCGCGACGGTGCCTTCGTGCATGTGGCGATGGGGACATTGATCGATGCGCCTTCCATTCGCCCGTCCATGCATATCTTTGTCAGCTCGAAGGCACCGTGGTTCACGATTACCGATGACTTGCCGCAGTACGAAGAGTTTGGTCCCTGACGGTATTCTTCGACGACTAACTGGGCTGGTATGGCCTGGGATATCGTGGTCTAGGCTCGGAGGTCGTTCCCCCAAACGGCCGGCGGCCATTGCTGCAATGCAGCTTGTCCTTGGGCGGGTGCTTACTATTATCTTAAAATAAGACAATATAAGTGAGCCGGCCAGTGAGGATCGCGCGATCCGCGCGGTCATGGACGAGGCGATAGCGGAGTGCGGTGCGTTGTTGCGTTTGATCAATACTCAACTGAGTGTGCAGATTTTGCCGCAGCTAGGCGGCGGCCTCGCCAGCTTTGACTGGCGTGCACGCGGTGAAGCTGTTTCCCTCATGCGCCCAGCGCCCGAGCACCCTAGCGATCCCAACCAGTTGGCTTGCTATCCGCTGCTGCCTTGGAGCAATCGCATCGCGGAGGGCGGTTTTTCTGTCGAAGGGCGGCGTGTCGCATTGTTGCCCAATCGCGACGACGAGCCTTTCCCGATCCACGGCAGCGGTTGGCAGCGGGCCTGGCAGGTGTGCGAGTGCAGCGAGCACGAAGCGCTGCTCGAACTGAATGAGGCGCAGGCAGACGGCTATACGTATCACGCGACCCAGCGCTATACGTTGCACAACGACGCCATGGTTGTCGAGTTGAGCGTGACCAATACGGGCACATCGACGATGCCTTTCGGATTGGGCCTGCACCCTTTCTTTTTGCGGCACGGTGCGGTCGTACTGCACGCACCCGCGTCGCAGGTATGGGTGAACGACGGCCAGACACCGCTACCGGTAGCACGCGTGGATGTGCCTGAAGATTGGGACTTCAACCAGCCGCTCATCTTGCCCCACGAGGGCGTCAATCACGGTTTTCAGCCCTGGATGGGCGACGCGGTCATCTCCTGGCCAACGGTCGGCCTGCAACTGCATGTGGAAACGGACGTCGATACGTTCGTGCTCTATACGCCCGCAGACGACGAGTTCTTCTGTTTCGAGCCGGTCGATCACCCGATCAACGCCGTGCATCTTCCTGGGGGCGCCGCAGCTAACGGCATGACCTGTCTGGTGCCGGGCGCGAGCCTGACACGGCGTTTTGTCTTTCGCGTGGTCGATGACAACGCCTTATAGAATCCACAACCGAAGCGTTTGAGTCGAAGGGGTAAAGGGTGAATCCAGTGACGATGTCCAAGGCGGCTGCGGTACTTGCCCTAGGTGTGTGTGCGGCTTGCTGCGTGCTGCCGACGGAGGCGAAGTCGACCAGGCCGCAGGCACAACAGGCGGCATCGATTCACTACGACCAGGCGCACCATGTCTTCCGTATCGATGCGGGCAAGATAACCTACGCGTTTGGCGTCAACGGCGATGGCGCTCTGCAGACTTTGTATTGGGGTGCGCGCCTTGCGCAAGACGATCCGATAGGGCCGGCGGCACCGCCGAAGTCGCGTTCTTCATTCGACCCGGTGGGAGCCAATACGCCGCAGGAATATGCCGGTTGGGGCGGCCCGATCACCGTGATGCCGGACCTGAAGCTGCACTTCGCCGATGGCAATCGCGATCTGATCCTGCGCTACGACAGCTACAAGATCGATAAGAGCGGCCTGCAGATCAGCCTGCGCGATGCCAAGGCGAACGTCACGGTCGGGTTGCGCTACTCGGTCGATTCGGACACAGGCATCGTTGGCCGATCGGCACGCATCGAGAACCATGCGGCGCAGGCACTCACCATCGATAGCGCCGCCGCGGCCAGCTGGAACCTGCCGCCGGCCACGGATTATTCGCTCCGTTACCTTACCGGCACCTGGGCCAGCGAATGGCACCTGCGCACGCGGCAGGTCACGCCTGGAGCTACGGTGCTGGAAAGTCGCCGTGGTTCGACCGGTGATGAGAACAATCCCTGGTTCGCGATCGAGCGCGGCGGCCAATGGAACGAGTCGCATGGTCGCGTCTGGTTTGGCGCACTTGCCTGGAGCGGTTCATGGAGCATCCGTATCGATCAGGACATCTTGAACCAGGTGCGCGTGACGGGCGGCTATAATCCGTTCGATTTCTCCTACCGCCTGAAGCCGGGCGAGGCGCTGGACACGCCGGTGTTCTATGCCGGCTATACCGACGCCGGTATCGGCGAGGCGTCGCGGCTGATGCATCAGTTCGAGACGACGCGCGTCTTGCCGCGGGCGCCGCATCCGAAATTGCGTCCGGTGCTCTACAACTCCTGGGAAGCCACCGAGTTCAAGGTCAACGAGCCGGACCAGGAACGTTTGGCCGAAAAAGCCGCCAAGCTCGGCGTGGAGCGCTTCGTGATCGACGACGGCTGGTTTGGTGCGCGCAACAGCGACCACGCGGGCCTGGGCGACTGGACGGTCAATCGCGAAAAGTTTCCGAACGGCCTGAAGCCGCTGATCGACAAAGTCCATGGGCTGGGCATGAGTTTCGGCATCTGGGTGGAGCCGGAGATGGTCAACCCCGATAGCGACCTCTATCGCAAGCATCCCGACTGGGTGCTCAACTTCGAAGGGCGCCAGCGCAGCGAAGGGCGTAACCAGCTCGTATTGAACCTGGCGCGCGAAGATGTGCGCGACTATGTGTTCGATACGCTCGATCAGCTGTTGAGCAAGAACGATATCCAGTTCCTGAAATGGGACTACAACCGCAACTGGTCCGAGCCGGGTTGGCCGCAACTGTCGCCGGAAGATCAGCAGAAGGTCTATGTCGTATACGTACAGCACCTGTACGACATTCTGCGTCGCCTGCGCGAGCGTCATCCGGGTGTGGAAATCGAGTCGTGTTCCGGTGGTGGCGCGCGCGTCGATCTGGGCATCATGGGGCTGACCGACGAAGTATGGCCTTCGGACAACACCGATCCGTCCGATCGCCTGTCGATTCAGGACGGTTTCTCATACGCCTATGCACCCGCCGTGATGATGTCGTGGGTGACCGGCTCGCCGAATTGGGTCAACGATCGGCAAAGCTCACTGGACTTCCGCTTCCTGTCGTCGATGCAGGGTGGCCTGGGCATCGGTGCGAAGATACTGGAGTGGACACCGGCCGACGATGCGGCAGCACGGCATTACATCGCCGCATACAAGGGCATTCGCGCCACCGTGCAGCAGGGCCGGCTGTATCGACTGCTGTCGCCGCAAGAGCGGGCGCCGTATTCGGCGACTGAATCAGTGGCAGCCGATGGGTCCCAGGCGGTGCTGTTTGCCTTCCTGCGCCAGGGTGAGGAGGCGCAGGCCTATCCGACGCTTTACCTGCAGGGGCTGGACCCCGATGCGCGTTATCGCTATCGCAGCATCCACGGCGAGGCCATGCCTGGCACGCCGGCTGTGGCCAGTGGCGCGTACTGGATGAGTCACGGTATCGACTTGAAGCTGCGCAGCGATCTGGATGCGGCTGGGTTGGTGTTTGAGCGGGTCGGGTCTTGATGGGTTGCTGTCGCTAGAGCCCCCCTCACCCCAACCCTCTCCCCCGGCGAAGCCAGGGGAGAGGGAGTCTACTGAGGCGGTTTCGACGTTTCATACTTGTGTAGCCTGCTCCCCCGGCAAAGCCAGGGGAGCAAGCG
>Ga0105240_10002233_pt1 | contig 31504 bp, 28 predicted proteins | sample KBSC54metaG_FD_80426 | JGI IMG/M metagenome (GOLD analysis project Ga0105240, IMG submission 80426) | Corn rhizosphere microbial communities from Kellogg Biological Station, Michigan, USA - KBS C5-4 metaG | ecosystem: Host-associated > Plants > Roots > Rhizosphere > Soil | place: Michigan, USA... | reverse complement strand
CGGGCAACTCGATTGAAAACACACAACCGCGGCCGGGCATGTTGCGCACGCTGGCGCGGCCCCCATGGGCTTCGACCGCTTGTTTCACGATGGCGAGCCCCAATCCAAAGCCGGTGCGGTTGTCGCCTCGTTGTACGAAGGGCTCAAACAGTTCCGCGGCGTTGCCATCGGGTAAGCCGCCGCATGCATCCTCGACCTCGATGGTGATGCAGCCCCGATCACGGTGGGCCCTGAGGGTGACTGCGCGGCCCTCGTGTGTGAATTTGATGGCGTTGGCCAGGATGTTGCTGATCGCCGAGCGCATCAGCCGCCGGTCACCATCGAACGGCAGTGTGTCCGGTGCCTCGACTCTCAGAGTCACCTGGTTGCGCTCGGCCGCCAATGAGGCATCGGCCGCGACTTCCTGCAGGAGTGTTTTCAGATCCAAGCTTTCGCGCGCGAGCTGAACGTGTCCCGCGAGCCGATCGGCGATGAGCACTTGATCGATGAGCTCGCGCAGCGACACCAGGTTGCGGATCAACATCCTGCTTATGTGCTCATCACCTGGCTCGGCCTTTTTTTGCAAGGTGGTCGCCGCCATGAAGGCCGCCATCAACGGGCTGCGCAGCTCGTGAGCGACGAAAGCAATGTGTTGGGAATGCTCGCGAGCGACATCTGCATCGCGGCGCGCGACGTAGGCCGCGACCGCATCCGCGCGACCCGCATTCAACAGTGTCTGCACCCGACGAAAGGCGCGCGTCGAAATGCTGCCGCCGACGGCTTCGACTTCATCGAGGATGCACTCGGTGAGAATCTCGTATTCCCGGATCACCTCGACCAGATCAAATCCCACTCGCAGGCGTTGCGTCCCATGAGCGGCCGAGGCCGGCTCCGCGGCCGTTTGCGGACTCTCTTCTGCCCTAAGGGCGGCCAATACCTCATCAAAGAAACGTGGCAGATGATCCCATAGCTCGCCGCGACTCAATTCCTTGTCGGCATGCTCTCGCCCGATGCGCTGCGTCCAGCGCTCGAGAATCTCCGTGCGCCGCTGTGCAAGGAGACTGCTGAGATGAATGGTCTGGGTCATGACGAGTCCCCAACGATGCTTATACGTGAGCGGTGCTGGTCCGTCGTCCGCGGACCTTTCGTCTCGCGCCCCGCGCTCCTCGCTGCCCAGCGATTGCAGTGCGAAAGTCCCCCCAGCCTAGTGCGCTGCCACGGGCATTGCAATTCAACATGCGCCCGACGCTGTCGGCGCTTTGCATCGTGAAGGCGGGCGCCACGGCGCGCGCCGCCCTCCAACGGCGATCCCGACCGCAGTAGAAATGCGGTCCTGACGCCTTACCTGGGAATGTCTTTGGCCGCCTCCTTCGCTTTTCTCGCGTGATGGTGCGCCTTGGCCTTGTGCACGTTGGCTTTTGCTTTGTCCACAGACTTGTCGGGCTCCGAGGAGACGGCACCCTTCACGTGATCGCCGATCTCGTGAGCCTTCTCCCCCGTTGCCTTGGCGCCTTCCTTGACGGTGGATCCAACCTGTCCCCAAGCAGCGCCTGTCATCGCGATCGCCACAATCGCCCATAGTGCTTTCTTCATGTTCATCCCCTGTAGCCCATCAAGCAGATGGAAATGCGCGGTCAGCGCAGCTCGGCCAACCAATAGCTAAAGCATTGCGGCAAGCTTGGGTTCCATCCGGAAGGTGAGATTCGTCGTTGAGCTCGTGTCGAGCGGACCGGCAGCCGGCTGTTGAGCCGCAAGGCGCGGCCCTTCAATGGCTTCCCGTTCCGGGTGGTGTGGCGGGAAAGGTGCGGATCAGATAACCGACGATGGCCCTGAATTCCTCGGGTGTCACTTCGGCGCCGCGATTGGCCATCCGGGCTACGGTTGACACCCATTCCTCGGGCGACTTGTGCTGGCTCGTGATCGTGCGCAGGTCGTGACAGCTGACACAACTGCGTTGGATCAAAGTGGGGCCATCGGGCGGAGTCTGGGAGGCGACTGCCCGCGGCGTGAGTCTCGATGCGGTCTGCTCCAACGGCTTTGCGCCGGCTGTGCGTGGCAGGGAGAACGCTATCACTGCATCATTCGTGATCGGCGCATCCATGAATCCGCCGGTATCAACTGTCGCGACGTACTGAGTGCCGCTCCTGCCGAGGTAGGTGATCGGTGTGCCGTAGATCGAGGCGGGGAGCTTGAAAGTCCACAGCTCCGCGCCCGAGCGGGTGTCGAACGCGCGAATTCGAGCATCGTCCGTCCCGCCGATGAAGATCAGGCCGCTCGCCGTAGAGATCGGGCCGCCAGCGCTTGGTCGGCCGGTGTTCCTCAGCCCCTCCGGGAGGTCGTCGCTTACTCCCAGGGTCGAGCGCCAGGCGATCTGACCGGTGTTCACGTTGACGGCATAAAGACTACCCCACGGCGGCTGCTGACACGGCAGGTGGTGCACGTAATCCCAGAAATACACGTAGCCGTATTTCATGCTCCACGTACCATCGGGATCCTGGGCCAACTGCTCGGGACTGGCGAGATCGTTGGTATTGACGATGTAGTACCCCAGGCGCGGGTCGAAGGCGGCGCCGCCCCAATCGGTCCCACCCAGACTGCCGGGAAAGCTCGCCACGGCGGAGTCTGCTCTAAAGGGCTGGAAAGGCCGGCTGTCTACGATGTGGGCCCGCTGGATCAGTTGCTCGCACTCAGTGCGCTGCTCCGGTGTGATGGCTGCCAGCTCAGACATCGAGAATGACTGCCTGGCCAGAGGAGGAGGCGTGACTGGCATGGGTTGCGTGGGCCAGGGTGCCTCGCCGGGAATGTCCGTTTCCGTGGGGACCGGCATCTCTTTGACTTCGTAAACGGGTTTGCCCGTCACGCGATCGAGTATGAACAACAGACTGGACTTGTTCATGACGGCGATCGCCGGAATGGTCCTGCCATCCTGTTTCACATCCACGAGAGTGGCAGCGGGGAGATCCAGGTCCCAGATGTCGTGGTGTACCGTTTGGAAATGCCACAGGTAACGGCCGGTGGCCGCCTCGACCGCGACGACTGCGTTTGCAAACAGATTCGCTCCCTTCCGGTCCCCGCCCCAGCGATCGAACGTAGGCGCGCCGAAGGGCATGTAGAGGATGCCGCGTGCGCGGTCGAGGACGAGGAACGACCAGACATTGACGCCCGAGCGATTTTTCCAACTGTCGCCTTCCCAGGTGTCGTGACCGATTTCCCCTGGTCGCGGAATGGAGTGGAAAGTCCAGATGAGCTTGCCAGTACGCGCGTCCCACGCGCGTACATCGCCGGACGCTCCGAGTGTTGGCATCTCCTGGACCCGGGAGCCGGTGATCACCAGATTGCGGTAAATCAAGGGTGGCGAGCTCATCCCCAACATTGCCGACGGCTTGCCGTTCATCACTTCCGGCGTCTTCATGTTCACGATCCCGTTCTGACCGAAGCCGGCAATCGGCGTGCCGGTCGCGGCGGACAGTGCAATCAGCTTGCCCGCTCGCGTGCCAAACAGAATCTCCGCTGCCGCGTCCCGATCGCCCGGCCAGTACTCCACCCCGCGGGTCGCTGGCTTGTCTCCATCGGGCAGGTCGTACACCCAGATCTCCTGGCCCGTGTCGGAATTCAACGCGGTGACGCGCCCGTACGGAGTCGGGACGTACATGACGCCGTTCACCACGAGCGGCGTAGCTTCGGACACAGAAAAATGTCCGGAACTGTGTCCATCGGACGCATCGCCGGCATCGTGCCCATCCTGTGGAATCTGCATATCAGGCAGATTCGGGGGGCGCATGTGATAGATCCACGCAATCTGCAGGCTGGCAACGTTCGCGGGTGTTATCTGCGTGAGCGGTGAATACCTTGTCCCACCCGGGTCGCGCTGATAGGTTGGCCAATCGGCAGGGAGAGTTGTTTTACAAGAGCAAACCAGAATGCCCGCCAGGGCAACGACCACACGCAGTGGTGCGTTCAGGGATCTCATCGCGTCTCCTTCCGCTCGGCCATCGCCAGCCATGAGGGCCGGTTTCGGATCTACTATCTTAACTCGTGCCGTACGGGCTTGACCGGCGGGCCGTGGCTTCCGTCGCCTGCCGTAAACGGCCTGCCGCGCCGAGCCGCGAGCGTGCCTGGATATCAGATCGGATCGTCGAGAGATTTTGCCAGCGGTGTGAAGAGCTTCGGGCCTTGCCCGGTCATGTACCAGCAATCTTCCAGCCGGACACCGAACTCACCGGGAATGTAGATACCGGGCTCGTCGGAGAAGCACATCCCAGGCTGCAGGGGGGTCGTGTCGTTGCGCACCAGGTACGGGGGTTCGTGACCATCCAATCCGATGCCGTGCCCGGTCCGATGGGACAGGCCCGGTAAAGCGTAGTGCTTGGCCCACCCTCGGTCCTCGTAGTAGGCACGGACGGCTTTGTCTATATCGCCGACCGGGATGCCGATCCTGGCGGTTTCGAGCGCAATTTGCTGTCCCCGTTTCACTCTATTCCAGACTTCCCGCTGCCGCGCGGTGGGTTCGCCAAACACCCACGTCCGCGAAATGTCGGATTGATAGCCGTGCACATTGCAACCGCAGTCCATGAGGATGACCGAGCCGTCGCGGACGGTTTGAGTCACCTTCGATCCATGTGGAAAGGCACTCGCCTCGTTCAGAAGAGCCATGGAGAACTCAGGGGTTGCGCCCAGTGCCACGGTAGCGTGATCCATCAGGTCGGAAACATCGTTCGTGTGCATGCCGCTCTGGATGCGGCCGTGGACGTAACGCAGCGCCGCCAAAGTGACATCGTTGGCGAGCTGCAACAGAGCAAGCTCAGCGGGGGATTTGTGCATCCGACAGGCGCGCACCAGCTCACCGCCAGATACCAAGCTGCGTCGACCGGTCAGCGCCCTGGTGACCGCATCAAACACGAAGAAACGGGTGTTGGGTTCTACAGCGAGCGGTCCGGCCGGAATGGCTCGGTCGTCCAGAGTGGCCGCAATGAGCTCGAAGGGATTCTCGTCCTCCTGCCAGGTACGGATCTCCGCCGGCCCCTGTAGCATTTCCCGAATGCTAGGCGCCTCGAAAAAAGGTGTGACGACGACGGGCTTGCCGGTGGCTGGAATGACCGCTGCGGTAACCCGCTCACTCAGCCACCACTTGACGTTCGTGAAATAGTCCAAAGTGGAACCGGACTCGACCAGCAGTGCGGCGAGCTTCTGTTGTTGCAACAATTCCTGCAGCCGGGCGATGCGTGCGGCGCGCTCCGTGGCCGAAATAGGTTGCGCGCCTGAGGTCAGCGACTTCAAGTCGCCCGGGTGGGATATGGCCTTACGAGCCGCAAGCGCTTCCTGGGTGCCCAGCAGCGCGGCTGTGGCGCCGAGCATCGCGCGCCGGGTGAGCATGTCCGTCATGTCTTTACTATGAGGGATTGGCTAGGTGGGATTGGCGATGAATAACAAGGCACTGGCACGATAACATACGTTGCTGATAGGAGGAGCGTATACTCTCCCGACGGCCTCCGGCGCGCGGGCGCCACGGGCGAAGAGGGGCGTTGCAATGAGCTGGTGGGGGTGGATAGTCGGCGGCGCGATTCTGCTCGGGGCGGAACTGGCATTTGTGGACGCGCAGTTTTACCTGGTCTTTGTTGGGGGCGCGGCCATCCTGGTCGGTTTGGCGGCGGCTTTGACCGAATTTGCGCCCTGGGCGCAATGGGCTGCGTTCGCGGTGCTGGCTGTTGCCTTGATGGTGACCTTTCGGAGCCGGATATATGAGCGCCTGCGTGGGCATCACCGCGTGGCCGCGGTTCAAGCCGGGCCTGTTGGTACGGTCATGACACTACCGGCTCCGCTGGGGCCCGGAGAGAGTTGCCGGGCCGAGCATGGCGGCACCTTCTGGACAGTGTGCAACGATAGCGATGAGCCGCTCCCCTCCGGTGCGCGCGCGCGAATCGCGCGTGTGGAAGGTCTCACGCTCCTCGTCCGACCTAACAGCTAAACAACACACCGGCAACTTACACGGACTTGCTCATGTACACGTCGTACGTTTTCGTCGCGCTCGCCATTGTGGTCGTAATCGTGGTCGCGCGCACCGCGACCGTAGTTCCTCAACAAAGCGCATACGTCATCGAGAGCCTCGGCAAGTACAGCCGTACGTTGCAAGCCGGGTTTCATATCTTGATTCCGTTCGTCGAGCGCGTTGCTTACCGACACAGTCTGAAAGAGCAGGCGCTCGACGTCGCCGAGCAGATCTGCATCACGAGGGACAACGTGCAGGTTGGTGTTGACGCCGTCCTGTATATGCAGGTGCTCGACCCGCACCTCGCCTCTTATGGCATTACGAACTATAGCTTCGCTATCGCGCAGCTCGCCCAGACGACACTGCGGAGCGAAATCGGCAAGATCGAGCTCGACCGCACCTTCGAGGCTCGCGGCATCATCAACGCGAACGTCGTTGCCGAGCTCGACAAGGCCTCTGGCGCCTGGGGCGTGAAAGTGATGCGTTACGAGATCAAGAACATCGCACCTCCCAAGGACGTCTTGTCCGCCATGGAGAAGCAGATGCGAGCCGAGCGCGAGAAGCGCGCGGTCGTGTTGGCATCCGAGGGAGAGCGGGATGCCAAGATCAATCAGGCCGAGGGCGACAAGCAACGCGTCATCAAGGCCTCCGAAGCGAACAAGCAACAGCAGATCAACGAGGCGGAAGGTCAGTCGGCTGCAATTCTCGCCGTTGCGATTGCGACCGCCGAGGGGCTGCGTAGAGTTGGCGAAGCGCTGAGCCAGCAGGGCGGTATCGAAGCGATGCAGTTGCGTATCGGCGAAGAGTATGTGCGCCAGTTCGGCAAGTTGGCGAAAGAAAGCACGACGCTGGTCGTACCCGGGCACCTCAGCGATCTCGCCTCCATTGTCACGATGGCCACGAGCATCATCCGCAAGCCGGAGAAGGATTGAGGGGCCGGCAGCCAGATCCGGTATCATGTCCGGATGCGAGATGAGCATCCGGTAAGGGCAGAGGCAAAGGTTGGCACTCTGCCCAATCGTCTTTTACCCTTTTCATTTCATTTCTTTCGTCAGTTCATCTGGGGCTGCATCGGCCTGCTCTTGTTTCCGGTTCTCGGGCGTGCGGTATTCGCTTCGATCGCCTATTCGACCAAGCGGATCACCGACACGGTGCTGGCGATGCACGATCCCGTTGCCGAAGCCGGCCGGGTACTCGTCGGACCTTTCACCCTGTTTGCCGTGCTGGTGGGCAGCCGCTTTCTACTGGATGCGGCGATGTGGTTCTGCTCGTATAACACGCGCTCCGCGATGCTCGTGCGCATCAAAGAAGAGGTCTTCGGGTACGCGCAGCGACTCTCGCCGGCCTATTTCGAAAGCACACTGTCGGGGAAGATCGCTCACCGGGCGGTGATGCTGCCCGACCAGGTCCTGATGCTGTTCGATATGATGGTGTTCGACTTCATACCGAGCGGCATGTTCTTCGTCTTCGTGGCGGCTTACTTCTATGTCGCGAGCCCGCTCTTTTGCGCTGCTGCCGCGGCCTGCATCGTCGTCTACTTCAGCGCGAGTCTCCTGGTCGGCCGGGAGTGCACCAAACGATCGGCGCTGAACAATGAAGCTCGCGCGGCGGTCACGGGCCGCATCGTGGATGTCATCACCAACATCCGCAATGTGTTTTTCTTCGCCAACCAGGCACTCGAGGACCGCCAGCTCGAGGAGTACACCGGAGAGGAGCGGGAGCGGCGCATGGCGCTCTATCGGTCCATCGTGCGCTTGCGGTGCGTGCAGTACTCGATGGATATCCTGATGTGGCTCGGCTTTGTGGGCGGTGCGCTCTACGGCTGGGTGCGCGGGATCATCGGCGCGGGCGATTTCGTGATGATCACCGCGCTCACGGGCTCGCTCCTGCAGACCGCGTACAACCTAGGCCAACGCATACCGGAGTTCTATGAGCAACTCGGGGCCGCCCGGGAGAGCATCGACACGCTGATCGTGCCACCGACAATACAGGACCGGCCAGCGGCCGGGACGTTGGTTGTAAAGCAGGGCTCGATCCATTTCGAGTGTGTTGCGTTTGCCTACGATGCGACCGGCCGCGGTCCGCGCAACATCGTGAAGGACTTCGAGTTGCATATCCCAGCCGGGCAACGCGTGGGCCTGGTCGGTCCAAGCGGGGCGGGTAAGACGACCCTCATGGGATTGCTCCTGCGCATGCACGATGTGACTGGCGGCGCGATCCGCGTCGATGAGCAGGACATCCGCGACGTGACCCAGGAGAGCCTACGCGCGGCTTTTGGCCTGATTCCGCAGGATACGAGCCTGTTCAATCGGACTCTGATAGAGAACATCCGCTACGGTCGGCCGGACGCGACCGACGAGGAGGTCATGATGGCGGCGCGGCGCGCGCACGCCCATGACTTCATCAGCGAGTTGGAACAGGGCTATCACACTCTCGTGGGTGAGCGCGGGATCAAGCTTTCCGGGGGGCAGCGCCAGCGCATCGCCATTGCGCGAGCGATTCTGCGGGACGCGCCGATTCTGCTGCTCGATGAGGCGACCAGCGCTCTCGATAGCCATAGTGAGCAGATGATCCAGGAGGCGATGCGCGCCGCGATGGTCGGCAAGACCGTCATCGCCATCGCGCACCGGTTGAGCACTGTCATGGATATGGACCGCCTCATCGTCCTGCAACGGGGCGTGATCGTTGCGGACGGCTCACATGCCGAGTTGTTACAGCAAGGAGGACTCTATGCCGAGCTGTGGCAGAGGCAATCAGGGATATTCAACCCTGTCGCTCGGCATCCGCAGGAGCCCGCCGAGCCCGAGCTCCCTGCGCCTCGGCCTGCTCCAACCGACCTTCTTGCCGAGCGGCGCGTCGTGCCTCCATCCCTGATTCGGTAGACCTCAGGTCACGGCCTATTTCTTTACGCTCCGTTGCAGCGCATGGGTAATCTGGAGATCGCCGCGCGCGTACGCGGCGCTCATGGGCGAGGTGCCGTGAGCGTCGGGTTGGTTGGGATTGGCACCATGGGCGAGTAGTAGTTTGACGGTGTCGGTTCGGCCGCGTTGGATCGCCAAGATCAACGCCGTGTGCCCCTTGGGGTCGAGGGCATTGACGTCGACATTGGTCTCGAGAACGTCCTTCAGTTTGGCCAGGTCGCCGCTCTCGGCCGCCCGATAGAAATCTTCAGGGGGGCTGATCGGAGCCGCGGTTGCCGCCGGAGCTGGGGTTGGCGCGGTTTGCGTGGGCGCCGGCGCTGGGGCCGGGGGCGGCGGAGTCGGAGCAACAGCAGCTTGGCGCGTCTCGGGTGATGGCACTGGCGTGCTCGTGGGCGCCGGGTTGTTGGCAGCCGACGGAGCTGGTGGTGCGGGTTCAGGGCGAACCGATGTAGGGGACGAGCTCTGTGCGGTGGACACGTTCGGCGGGGCAGGCGTGTTCTGACGCGCGACCCGGGGTTTAGCCGGCGCTTGAGCCGCTGGGCTCTGAGTGTGCTCGGCCGGTGCTGGCGAGGATGTGTGCGGCTCATCCGCTGCCGCGGCGGATTGCGATGGCGGCGTCTGCGCTCCGGACGTAGCCTGCGGAGGCGGTTCTGGCTCGGACGCCTGCGCAGCAGGTGGAGAAGGAGGCGGCTCCGAAGCACTCGGAGCTTGCGCGACTTGGGCTGCCGGCTGCTGCTCGGCCTGCGATGTGGCCGGTTCGGGTGTAGGCGCGGGAACTGGCGGTGCCACCGCTGTTGTGTCGCCAGGAGTCGTTCCATGCGGCACGGCGAAGTATGCAATGAGTCCCGCCATGATGACACCGCCGGCAGCGACGGGTATCAACCACGATTTGCTCGAAGTTTGTTTGGTTTCGATAGCCGGCGTGGTCGGCGCCGCAGGCTTCGGTGCTGGTGCGGGCGCTGCCGCCGCCGGTGCTGGGGTGGCGGCCTCCTTTCCCTTGGCGCTGTCCCGGACGGCACGCTCGGCTGCCTGTTGCGCGGCATACGCCTGGACCTTTCGGCGTACCCACTCCCCCGGCCGCCCCGGGTCGGACGCCGACAGACGTCGATACAGGGTGTCGACCTCGCTCAATTCGTCTTGGCTGGAGGTTACTTCGCTCATGATTTCTCGTTCAGCAGTTCGCGCAGTTTCAACCTTGCCTGGCGCAGACGCGTATTGGCCGTATCAATCGTACTCTCGGTGATCTCGGCAATCTCGCCTACGCTCAGTTGTCCTTCCATCTGTAACAGATAGGCTTCGCGTTGCTCGCGGGGCAGATCTGCAATCGTGTGCGCGAGTCCGTTGGCTGTGCCGGCCTGGCTGTCCTCGGCGGGAGGACGCGTGCGCAGGGACTCCGCCATCCGGTCGTACGCCAGCGTAAACAGCCGGGTCCTGAATCGGGTTGTCGATTCGAGACTGGCGGCATTACGGGCCAGCGCGAACCAGACTTCCTGCAGCAGCTCGTCCGCAGTGTCCTGGTCACGCACATTGCGCTGTAGATAACGCCAAACGCGCAACTCGTGTCGTTTGTAGAGCTGGTCGAATGCGGTGGCATCGCCACGCACATAACGTCCGACCAGTGCCTCGTCGCTTTCTTCCATTGTGCTCATGGCCGCACATTATCGCAGCTGATGCAACATTTCTCGTGTTGGGTCCGTCACGGTATTTGAGTGCCTCGATTTGCAGCGCGCGCCATCCTGGTGCAGATCCTTCTGACATCCACCAGGCGGTTGGGGTCCGGGCGCTGTCGGATGCCGCTCACAGACCTTAGTGCATGCGTAGGACGACTTTGCCCAGAATGTGTCCGGCCTCGACCCGTTGCTGGGCTTTCGAGGCGTCCGCCAGCGGATATTCCGCGGCAATGGGCACTCGCAGGTGCGCTTGCCGGATGGCTTGATTCAGGCGCTCGTATTCAGCTGCGCCAGGGACCGCGTCGTAGACAATGGGAGACAGGCCCTGCCGTTTCTTTGGCGGGTCGACTCCATTGGGGAACGCGACCAGCCCTCCATGCCGAAGGAGCTCGATACAGCGCTCGAGTGACTCTCCACCTGCAAAGGCCAGCACCGCATCGATGCCATTGGGAGACAATTTGCGAGCTGCTGCCGCAATATCTCCGGTCCGGCTGTCTACCACGGCGTCTGCGCCTAATTTCTTGACGAATTCGGCGCCGTCTTCGCCGGAAGCCGTGGCGAGAACGCGGGCACCGCGCAGCTTGGCGAACTGGATCGCAAGACTGCCGACACCCCCTGAGGCTCCGTGGATGATGACCGTCTGACCCGACTTCAGATGAAGGGCGTCGTCGACTCCTTGCAGGGCAGTCAGCGCCGTTGTTGCCATGGCGCCTGCTTCCGTCAGGTTGAGTCCAGCGGGAATGTGACCCACACGCTCGGCCGGGACGGCGACGTATTCGGCATAGAAGCCGCCCTTGGGATTGTCCCAGCTGTAGGAGTAGACCCGGTCACCCACCTTGAAGCCGTGTACCCCCGGTCCGACTGCCGCGATCGTGCCCGCTCCGTCCGTGCCCAGTACCAGTGGAAAGGCGGAGTGTTTGATCTCGTTGGGATGGCGGCGAACGCCGATGTCCCAGACGGCCACTCCCGCTGTATCCAGTGCAATCAGGACTTCATTGGCGTCAGGCTTCGGCACCGGCAGAGTGTGCAAGGTGAGTACACTGGCATCGCCGGCCTGTTCGATGGCGGCCGCGCGCATCGTGTCGGCGCAGCGCGCCTCGCGAACCGATGCCGCGTATGTCAACACGCCGGTCAAGACGAGTATTGCGAGAGAGCTGCGTGCATTCATTGGGCTGACTCCAGCAGCGAATACGTGCCGATGTCGGGAGCCTGAACGACTTCCCGGTCCTCGATGAGCTTCTCGAGGTGAGCTTGCAGAGAGCGCGCGGCAAGAGGATAGAGCGATGGCGGAACGTCAGCGTATACGACAGGTAACAGCGCCTGCAGAGTTGCCTGCCTGCCTGTGTCGCGCAGTGCCTGACGTACCTTGTTTTCCCGAGCGAGGCGATGTTGGATGAGCCGCTCGATCTCACCCACCGGGTTGGCGATGAGATGACCGTGGCCCGGCGCAAGAATGGCAACATCGAGTGGGATGAGGCGCCGTAAAGAGCTGAGGTAAGCCGCCATGTTACCGTCCGGTGGCCAGATCACTACGGTGGAGCCTTGCATGATATGGTCGCCCGTGAAGAGCATGCCGGTACTTTCGAGCAGAAAGCACACCTGGTTGGAGGCGTGCCCCGGAGTCGACACGGTGCGGATGGACGTGCCGTCCAGCTCGATCCTGTCGCCATCCCGTAATGACCGATCCAACACAAGGGGCGCGTCGTGCTCGGTGCCTGGCGAGTCCATCGCCGCGATCGGCGCACCGGTGGCCTTGGCTAACGCCATCGCTGCCGCTGCGTGGTCCAGATGCGTGTGGGAGCACAAAATCCAGCGGATGCGGCCTGCACCCGCCGCCACAATCGCGCGCAAATGCGAGCTATCCCCGGGCCCCGGGTCGATGACGGCGAGCTGTCCATCTCCCACCAGATAGGTATTCGTACCCGGTCCGGTCATGACCCCCGGGTTCGGCGCGACGACGCGGGTAACATAGCGGTCGAGCCGCCGCGCAATCCCGGGCGCGAGCTCGCTGATCGCATCCGTGGCAGCATCCGGGCTCGTGGAGCCAATCTGTGGACGAGCTTCAGTCACGCGCAAAGCATATCACTACCCCGACCTGCTCACTCCCTCCCGTCGCGAGCTCACTCGCGTGAGTTGGGCTCGCGCTCGGCCGTCCGCTCGTTGCTGCCGGTGCCGCGCTCCATTGAAATGAGTACCGGGGTGACATTGGCTGCGAGCTGCAGATGTCGCCTCATCAGGGACGAGGCCCACTCCTGGTCGCCTCGCTCCAGCGCGGTGAGTATTCCGAGATGCTCCTGGCATGAGGCGGTGATCCGCTCGATGCCGTAATTCCAGCTGTAGGTCAAAAACCGACGCAATTTGCTCTGGAACTGCACCGTATGGTGGAAGAACCGGTTGCCCGAGCAGGCCGCCAGGGTCTCGTGAAAATCGGTGTTGACCTCGAAAAAGCGGGTCGCGGCGAGGCGGTCGGGCCGCGCCAGGATGGCCTCGTGCTCGCGCCGGCTACGCGCCGCCCACAACTTGTCCAAGGCGAAATCCGGCTCCAACAATGCGGCCGGCTCGACAGCCAGCCGGAAACGATAGCTTTGAGCGTGTCCCTTGTCTGTTCTGAGCAATGGCGCGAAGCGCCAGCCGTAGCCGGGGTTGCGCTCGATCACACCTTCTTTGGACATGCGCTGCAGGACGCGCACGAGGAGTCCGCGGTTGGTTCCATACTGCCGCATGAGGTCCGCTTCGGAGAACTGCTCGCGCAGTTCACCACGGGTGTAATCCTCGGCAAACTTGAGGTAGAGAGCGTCCTCGTCGGTCTGTGTGTTGGTTTCACGGGCGAGCTTGGCGACCGAAGCCGCCGGTGCGCGTACGCTGAAGCCCCGTCGTGGCCCGCTCGGAGCCACGATGTCCTGCGTAGCAAGATATTTCAGCGCCGCCCGCACTGGAGTGCGCGAGACTTGCAGCACCTCAGCCAGCGCAAGCTCGGTGAGATGGTCTCCTTTGCGCAAACCGTGATCCCGGATGTACTCGACGATCTTCGCGGCGATCTGTCGCTGTAGCTTGGTCGGCTGCAGGGAGGCGCGGTCGCGTGGCGTGCTGATCACATGCGCAGCGTAGCACTACGTTTAAACGAAAAACAACGGACGGCGCCTGAGACCAGAGTCTCGGCACCGTCCGGATCGAGGCAGGGGTCGGCTATCTGGACGCGATGAGCAGCGGATCCAGGGCCGCCCGGAAGGTCTCAAAGGCGTGGGCGCCCACCACTGTGGATTTGACGCTCAAAAGCCTCCCCTGGGCGTCCAGGGTCCCGATGAGGAACGTGGGGGTTCCACTGATCTGCATCTGCGTGGCCTCTGTGACACTACGCTGGATGATGTCCGCAAAGCGCTCGCTGGAGATACACTGATCCAACTCGCTGACGTTCAATCCAAGCTTGCCGGCCCGCTCGTCGATGTCAGCTGCGCTGAGCGAGGCGGTACCGGCAAGCAGACTGTCATGCATTTCCCAGAACTTGCCTTGCTCGGAAGCGCAGTGGATCGCCCGCGCCGCCGGCATTGCGCCCTGATGAAAGGGCAATGGCATGTCGCGATGGAAGTACTTGAGCTTACCGGTCGCGACGTAGCTGGCCCGGATCTGTGGGTACACCTCGCTCTCGAAACGCCTGCAGAAGGGGCACTCGAGGTCGGCGTATTCGATAATGGCCAATCGTGCCGTGGGCTCGCCTTTGAAGAGCTCACCCGCCACGTCCATGGTCGGGGGCGGCGCGAGGGCCGGCTGCCCCGGTCCGCGCACCAGCTTCTTCAGCTCATCCAGGCTGGCGAGTATTTGCTGCTGCTGCACGGACAACCGTGCCACTTCCTCCTTCAAGTTCGCGATGTCGTTGGGTTGTGTCGCGTGCGCGCTCAATGCGACACCCAGAAAAAGAGCCAGGCTCACGCCGAATCGTCCGATCATGGCAGTCCCTTCCTTAGTTGATTGCCCAGCTCTGGTTGTTATTGCCGGTACACGTGTAGGCGAGCACCGCAGTGCCATCGTTGCTGCCTCCATAGAGAACATCGAGACACAGCCCCGTGTTGGTGGCGGGATGGAGCTGGTAATGGCCGCTGCTGCCGGTGACCTCCCACGCCTGGCCCGGTGAGCCGTTGCAGGCCTGCAGGTTGACCGCGGAGTTGGGAGCGGAGCCCGCTGCCGTCAGGCAGTAGGGGCCATAGGACACGGCGATATTGTAGAAACCGGACGGCACCACGCTGGTGTTGGCGAAGACCCATTTCTGCGCGCCGCTACCGTTGGCTGTCCAGATATCGACTGTGTTGCCGTTGGCGGTGCCCGACAGGTAATCATCGAGGCGCGCGCCTGTCGCATTCTGCGGCGTTACGGTATGCGCACCGTTCAAGCTCGCTGCGCCTGTGCTGCCGCTCGGGCAGAAAGTCACCGTGTAGTTCGCGCCGGTGGGGCAGGTATGCAAGCCGTTGGCATCGTCATAGGCGTACGCATACTGGCCAGGGCAGGAGTTATGGATGTTGGTGACGAACGACTGCTCCGCCGCGGGCCAGTTGGCCACGACGCAGCTGGCCTGAGTGCCGAAGGCGCCGCGGCAACAGAACTGGTCGGTATTGAAGACCGTGCACGGGCTCGAGCAATCGGCGCCGCTGCGCAGGTCCCCGGAGCAGGCGTTCAGCGGCGCGGTGGAGCAGGTGTTTGGAGATGAACAGCTGGGATTGGAGACGCTGATGCCGATAGGATTGTCGAACCCGTCGACATAACTTACGTCGTACCAGTCGGTGCCGTTGGCGTTCAGGTTGAATTCCGCCAGCGAGGTACCCGCCACGCCGGTCGTCCCGGCGCATTGCAACCCGACGCCGCCACACTGACCGGTAGCACAGACTGCGGGGCTTGCACCGTTGCAGCCGGTACGTGCCCAGATGCGGCCGATCCAGCCGGAGTCGAGAGTAAAGCTGACCTGACTGCCCGGCGCCATCTGCCAACCGCCGTTGGCATAGTTGGCCGGATAGATGCCGGGATAAACGGTGTAACTGCAGTTGTTGACAACGTTGAAATTGGCGGCTGCCGCGGCGCCCGATGTCAGGGCGGCCAGTAATGCCAGCAACCACAAGAAGCGGCTCGCTGGGGCGATTTTTCCCTTCATGTCGACTCTCCCTTTGTCTGCGTGTCTGAATGATGATTGCCCCTGCGGGCGCTACGAAGATGCCATGTACGCGGGCATCGCGAACATGTGCGAGGGAGCAGACATGTTTTTTTGATCAATACCTCAGCAGTGAGGTCGCAACGCGCGACGTGTTGATTCACGGAGTTGTGCAAAGTGGTCTTGCAGACCACTTTTTTCCGTCCGCACTGCAGCATGCCGAGGGGATCCGGATCCGAGGAACGTTTTCGAGCGCAGAAGACCCTGTCCAGCTGGTTCTTCGGGTCTGCGCCGGGTGCCTGCGCGCAAAGGGAACGGGCGCGGACGTGAGCGCGGGCTGTGCCAGAAGCCGGGTGCGCTATGGCGCCTGCGATTGGCTCTAAGTTAACGACAATTCTGTGGGCAGTGGCCTATGATGGCTCTGGTCTGGACGGGGAGGGGCGTTTCGCAGCGGCCCTTTTAACAATGAAAGCAACATCCGGCAACTCGCGAGGCGCGCGGCCACTGCCTCAGACGGAGTGGACCACGCTGGCACAATTGGGGAATCCATACTCGGCGAGGATTCGCGGCCCAACCGCGTCGATCCCGCTACGCTCTCCCGGCGGTTGGGATCCTTACGAAGTCTGGTGTACCCGCATACGAACAATGGATAGCGAGGCCCGAGTTGGCGCGGCGGCGTGTGAGCGATACGAGAAGGACAGCAGTGAGGACGCTGGGCTCGGCAAAGGCCTCGAAGTCAGCCAGGGCGTCAGGCTCCACGGAGGCGCTCACCGCAACAGTGCCAGCCCCAACAAGCGGCCCAGCGACAGGCGCTGCCTCGGGCCACGCGGCGGTAGTCATGCGCGTGGGGCGCGGCGCGTTGCCGAGATGTTTGTCTGGGTGTCGCTCGTGTTGGCCGTTGTGTTGGGACTCAGCCGGGCACTCGTGGGGTTGGCCGGTGTGGACGTCATCGCGATCGTTTTTGGCGTGATGACGCCGGCCGCTCGCGCCATATACGCGCTCCTGGGGGTGGCCGCGGTGTACTGCGCGATTGTCACGGCCCTGAGCCACGCCCCCAGGCGGGCAGGGCGCTGACGGGGGCGAGAGTGGGAGCAATTGCCGCTCGCAAGCGGCGGCCGGCGCGGTAAACTCGCGGTGAGGTCTTCTCACCCTGGAGTGCGCGCATGGTGTTGGGTTCCGATTACGTGGGCATGCTCGCCGTCGCGCTGGAGGAAGCCCGGTCAGGGAGGGCCGAGGGTGGCATTCCCATCGGCGCCGCGCTGTTCCACCAGGACGGACGCTTGCTGGGTCGAGGGCACAATCGCCGCGTGCAGGAAGGCGATCCTTCCGTCCACGGTGAGACGGACGCATTTCGTAAAGCCGGGCGGCAACGCAGCTACCGCGACACCATCATGGTGACAACGTTGGCGCCGTGTTGGTATTGCAGCGGTCTCGTCGTGCAATTCGGCATTGGCAAAGTTGTTGTGGGGGAGTCGCGTACGTTTCGCGGCGGGATCGATTGGCTGCGCGAGCGTGGCATCGAAGTGATCGATCTGGATTCCGCGGCGTGTATAAAACTCCTGACTGACTTCATCGAAGCGTACCCGGAAATCTGGCATGAGGATATCGGCGAGCCGTGATTGTCGGATGCCGCGGTGCGGTTGTTGAGTGGTTTTCGCACTGCAGCGTCAGATTTAACGCAAACGTCACTTCTCTTTGTGGCCTGCTCATGGATAATCGCCGGCGCCCGCCCCCTATGGAAGTCTTGGAGGTATTGGTCATGCTTCAAACCAGGGATACGCTCAGGGAGTTATTACGCCGTGTGATTTGCGCCGCAGCAGTTGCAACATCGCTGTGCGCGTGCAGTCAGACCGCTCCGACCCACGCCATAGGCAACACGACCAGGGCTTCAGCCCCGCAGACCTCGGACATGGAGGAAGTGGTCATCTCCGCCTCGAGGGGATCCTCGCCCACCGGGTGATCTGTGCCCGGACAGCCATGGGCCGTTCGTGGCTGTCCCAGCCCACCCATTCCGTCGAGCCCATGCTTCCGTAAGGAACCGGCTTGCGGCAAAGCAGTCAAAAAGCTCGCGGCCCGCTAAACTCACCCCTGAGCGGGTCCACCTGGCCCTGATCCACGGAATGAGAGTGAGTACGTGCCATGCGAAGGATTTCATTGGTCCTGGGCGTATTTGCCCTGGTTGCCCTTTTTGCGATGCAAGTCGGGGCCGCTTTCCCCGACAAAGTCGTCTACCTGGACGGAGCCGCCGATCTGGCGCGGCTGCGCGCCACCCATCCTGAGCACGCCGCGCGGGCGGAAAAGATCATTGCCGCGGCGAATGAGTTGTGCCGGCCGGGGCCGGGAGATATCTCCTACGCGAGCTTCCAGGCACGGGACATCTCCTGCTCGGAGATGCTGCTGAGAACCAGTCTTCCTCCCAAGCGGCAGATCGACTTCACCCTCGACGATACGCGCTACATTGCCCTGGTAGTGATCACAGACGATCCACCACGCCCGGTCCTCGTTCATTAGATGAGGGCGGGGGCAAGGTCACGGGCGCGACGCGCCCGCATGATCCCCAACCGGACGGAGCCGGAGCGTTCTCTCGGCAGGCCGCGGGACGAGCGCATCGACATCGAAGTTGTTTCTGCCGTCCTGAACACATTGCGCGCTGGCGGGTACCGGGCGGTAACCATCGACGGCATCGCTCGCAAGGTCAAGCGTGCCCGTACCAGTCTGTATCGGCGCTGGCCCAGTAAGAGACATCTCGTGGTCTATGCCGTGCTCAGCGAGTTGGGTGAAAACCCCGCGGCAGATGCGGGCTCCCTGCGCGAAGAGTTGGAAGCCGCCGTCGCGACGCTGTTGAATGCCTTCGGGGGGCCCCTCGGACAAGCCCTCGCAGGTCTCGTCGCAGATATGGCGCACGATGGAGATCTCGCCCAGACCATCCGTCAGGAGGTCCTGGCCACTAGACGTAAGTCGATGCGCGAGGCCTTTGCACGCGCCCGTGCCCGTGAGGAGATTCGCGCGGACCTCGACATCGACCTGCTGCTCGACATGTTGACCGGCCCGTTTTACTTCCGCACGCTGTTTGGTCACGCGAAGGTCGACAGGCAGATGACCCGCGATGTCGTCGATTACGTACTGCGCGCGGCGGCTCCGGTAGCGCGCTAACCGGAGGTGCCGGCGCGTGCGACACCTCGTTCACGCAGCAATGCCCGTCTGCGGTCCGCGGCCCGAGCAAGTCGCTCCAACACCTCCACGGAGGTATTCCAGTCGATGCACCCATCCGTAATGCTTTGTCCGTAGACGAGCGGTTTGCCCGGCACCAGGTCCTGGCGGCCCGCGGCAAGATGACTCTCGACCATGATCCCGCCGATGCGAGTATCCCCCGATTCGATCTGTTCGGCGATCGACGCGGCCACGTTTGGTTGGTTTTCGAAGCGTTTACTGCTGTTGCCGTGGCTGGCATCGATCATCATGCAAGTCGACAGGCCGGTGGCCGCGCCGACCTTCCAGGCGGCCTCGACACTCGCGGCGTCATAGTTGGGGACTTTCCCACCGCGCAGGATGATGTGACAGTCGGAGTTCCCGGAAGTGGTCGCGATGGCGCTGCGACCTTGCTTGGTGACCGCCAGGAAATGGTGGGCTTGCGCGGCGGCGTGCACGGCATCCACCGCAATCTTCACGTTGCCGTCGGTGCCGTTCTTGAAGCCGACCGGGCAGGACAGTCCCGAGGCAAGCTCGCGATGTACCTGGCTCTCCGTCGTACGCGCTCCGATCGCCCCCCACGCCACGAGGTCGGCAATGTACTGCGGTGTGATCATGTCCAGGAATTCGCAACCCGCGGGCAGGCCGAGCTGATTGATGCTCAGGAGCAGCCCGCGCGCGAGTCGCAGGCCTCGATTGATGCGAAAGCTCCCGTCCAGATCCGGATCGTTGATCAGGCCTTTCCAACCTACAGTGGTGCGCGGCTTTTCGAAATACACCCGCATGACGATCTCGAGCGAGTCCTTCAGGCGCTCACGCTGCTGGACGAGGCGGCCGGCGTATTCCAGCGCAGAGTCTACGTCGTGAATGGAGCAGGGCCCAATGACCACCGCCAGACGGTCGTCCTGGCCGTGCAGTATGCGATGCAGCGAGCGCCTGCTGGCTGAGACGGTGGCAGAGATTGACTCGGTGCAGGCGTGCTCACGCATCAGGTCTTCGGGAGTGGTGAGCTCCCGGATATCTCGGATGCGTAAGTCATCGGTGCGGATGTTCACAGTGGCGGCTCCGGTCGGGTGACCACTGGCGAAAAAAAACCGCCAGGAGTCTGGCGGTTTCGGGTTGATCTTGCGTTGACTTTCAGTCGAGTGCAGCCCGCCTACCGCCATGGAAGTCTGGCCAGTAAAAGTAGGTAAAGCGGTAGCTGTGGGCGGTGAAGGTCATGCGGCTGAAGTAATATCACAGCAACGGTCTAGCGGTCCAGCTCCTCCTATATATAGAGAGAAGGCCACGTCCTCCGCCGTGCCTTGCTGATCCAGCAGGCTGGGTTGGAGCCCGGGCAGCCAGAGGCGAGGCTTTTTATTTGTACGATATAATACGTCATCGTGGCCGCGAAGCTTGCACCTGACGAGCCTGGCACCCGGGGTGTGCGGCGCATTGCGCGTCGGCGGATCAAGTCGGCTCTCAAAACCCTGCGGCCGCGAAAGGCTGACGACGGCGCCGTTCACGAAGCCCGCAAGGATCTGAAACGGGCCCGGGCGACTTTGCGGTTGTTGCGCGACGCCTTGGGAAAATCCACTTTCAAACGTGAGAATGCCGCGATTCGCGATGCGGCTCGGCCGCTCAGCGAAGTCCGCGATGGCCGCGTGTTGCTCGACGCCTTGAGCTCTCTGGTCAAGTACTACGGACCAACGGCCAGGGCGCTACCGCTGGAGGGATTCAAGCGCCTGCTCAACCGGCGGAACGCTCGACTGCATCAGCAGATTCTCGGCCGGCCGGGTCCGTTGCGTGCCGTTCGCACGCAGCTGCGCAAAGCCAGCGCGCGCTCGAAGGACTGGCGCGTGGGCCGCCACGGTTGGTCTGTTGTCGGTGCGGGAATGAGACGCACATACTCGCAAGCGCGCCAAGCTTGCAAGCGAGCGCGCGCCACGCCTACCGACGAGCATCTGCACGAGTTGCGTAAGCAGACCAAATACTTCTGGCATCAGCTGCAGATATTCGAGGCGCTCTGGCCAGGACCGCTGGGTAAGCTTGCCGATGAGGCCCACAAGCTTGCCGATCTGCTCGGGGACGATCATGACCTGGCGGTGTTGCGCGAGCGGGTCAGCACAGGACGTCAGGCCTTTCCAACCGAAGCCAGTCATACGGCCCTGCTGGCGCTCCTCGAGCGCTGCAGGGCGGGGCTGCAAAAGAAGAGTCTTGTGCTGGCACAGCGCCTGTATGACGAGAAGCCGGCCGCGTTCACGTCCCGCCTGGGCAAGTACTGGCACGACTGGCACCGAGCCTAGGGATCTCCCTCAGCAGCTCGTGCTCGACTCGCGCGAGCAATGATTCCCAGTCCCCCGGCGAGCGTTGCCGGAACAACCGCATGGTGGGATACCAGGGTGTGTCTACTCTGTCTTCCATCCAACGCCAGTCTGCCTGGCTCGGCAGCAGCGTCCAGGTTCGGACACCCAGCGCGCCGGCCAGGTGGGCAGAGAGCGTATCAACACAGATCAACAAGTCGAGCCTCCGGAGCTCGGCCGCCTCCGCCACGATATCGCGAATGACTGGAACTTCGCCGACGCCCGCAGGCCAAGCTGCGAGCGCCGGTCCGCGTTGTAATATCTTCCAACGTATTGACGGGATGCGCATCAGGCGCCGCATCAGCTCCGGCTTGACGGAGCGTCGTGGATCCCAACTTCCGGATTGCCACACGACTCCAACACTCACACTCGGCTCGCACGGACGCTCCGCGGCCGCCTCATTGACATGGATGTATGGAACATCGTTCGGCAGCGTCTCGAGCGTGGTGCGCAAGGCGTGGGGCAACTCCATGATTTCGATATCGACGTCGTAGGCTGCCCGGCATTGGCCCTCCTCGAGGGGCAGCAGTACATCGATGCCCGCGACCGTTCCCAACAACGGTAACAGTTGAGGTTGCGCCCACACGGTAACGTGGCTTGCGCGACGCCTGAGGATCGGGACGAAGCGGATGAATTGAATCGTATCGCCGAGGCCGTGATAACAGCGCACCAGGACTCGTTGGCCGGTAAAAGGTGAGCCGTCCCAGACCCATTGCTCATGCCTGGGTAACCACGCCCCTGTGAGCGTGTCACGCGGCTGTAAGCCGCGCCGTGCAGCCTGGACCTGGTCACTGATGCGCCAAGCGGCCTCCCAGTCACCACTCCGCATCCGGTGCAGCCACTCTTCAGCAGCCTGCTTGATTGTTGAATTCGACATTGCGGTAAGTCGTACAAACGTCGTTGCGTTTTCGCACAGGCACGTCGGATCGAAGCAACGCGCGTGCGCGAAAGCGGAGCCGTGAACTGCCGCACAGCATGAGCACGAGGCGGCAATTAACTTAACTTCCGTGACTAAAACGACCCAGGCCCGCGTTCCTCGACCCGGCGCCGTTCTGCATCTTTATCGTGATCTGTGGCAGCTCCTGCGGGGCGAGCGTCGGATTTTCGTCGGCGCCGTCGTACTTTTGATAGGCGCGCAGGTCGTTCTGCTGGCGATTCCATACCTTTCTGGTCGGGCGCTCGATGCCCTACAGCAGCATGGCACCGCCGGCCTGCGCCAGGCGGGGGTATGGCTCTCCCTGGTGATAGCGGTCGCCTGCGGGAGCTGGATCCTGCACGGGCCGGGCCGCGTCCTGGAGCGCCGAGCCGCGCTCAGCCTGCGCCGTCGCATGTCGACCATGCTGGTGAGCCGGCTCTTCGGGCTTCCGCTCAGCTGGCACGAGTCACACCACTCGGGCGCGACAGCGCACCGTGTGCAGCAAAGCACCAACGCACTCTCGGGCTTCGCGCAGAACCAATACGTCTATCTCAACAGCGCGGTGCGTTTGATCGGTCCACTGATAGCGTTGTGGTGGGTTCAACCTGTGATAGGACTCGCCGCTGTGCTGGGCTTCGCGTTGATCGTCTCCTCGGTAGTGGGATTCGATCGCGCCATGCTCAGGTTGGCCAACGAAGAGAACGAAGCGGAGCGGAACTACTCGGCGACGCTCGTGGACACGTTAGGTAACACTGGCACAGTCTACGCATTGCGCCAGGCGCGCGCCGTAGCTGCCAGGCTCGAGCGGCGACTGCTCGCGATCTTCATACCGCTACGAAAAGCAATCGTCCTGAACGAAGTGAAGTGGTGCACGGTAGATCTTGCGACGCGCGTCCTGAGCTGCTGCCTGGTGGCGATCTTTGTAGTACTGGTGACCCGCGGAACACCAACGGACGGTGTGGAAAAGCCGTTGCTGTTGGGAAGTCTTTACATGGTCTGGGAGTATTCTCAACAGGCCGCCGGCGTAATTGCTGCCATCGCCGCGCACTTTCAGACATTCGCCCGGCAGCACGCGGACTACGCGAGTGCTGACATCATCCGAGAAACCGCCGTGGCCGAGCCCATCAAACCTTCGGGCGCGCTCGCCACCGTGCAGTGGCACCACTGGGCCATCCGCGATTTGACGTTCCACCACCGGGGCGGACGCTCGGATGCGCCTACCCTCGAGCGACTATCCTTCGTTCTCGAGCGAGGCAAGCGTTATGCGCTCATCGGCGCGAGCGGGTCCGGGAAGAGTACATTGTTGCGGATCCTGTCCGGCCTGTATCCCGCCGAGCGGGTTGCGCTCACCGTCGACGCCGGCCCGACTCGCGTTTCGCCCGCGGAAATCGCGCAATTCATGCGCTCCCAGGCGACGTTGATCCCGCAGGATGCCGAGGTTTATGAGGGCACTCTTGGCGAGAATCTCAGCTTGTGTGAGTCGGTGCTGGGTCCTCCCGCGCCGAACGCGTACGGCCCCGCGCTCGAGACGGCTTGCGCGACTGACTTTGTAGAACCCACGCCACTCGGCCTGGAGGTATCCGTTGCCGAACGCGCGGCCAACTGGTCGGGCGGCCAGCGCGCCCGGGTGGCACTCGCGCGCGGTGTTTTGGCGGCTACCGGCAGCTCGCTCGTGCTGATGGACGAGCCGACGGCAAGCCTCGACCCGGCTACCGAAGCACGTGTCTATACCAACCTGTTTGCAGCGTTCGCGGGCTCTTGCGTCGTCTCTTCGATCCACAGACTCTCGCTACTGGGCCGCTTCGACGAAGTGTTGGTCATGCGGGATGGACGTCTCGTCGCGCAAGGGACGCCCGACGAGCTGGCCTTGTCTTGTTCCGAGTTTCAGCGCCTCACTGCGTTGCAAGCCGGCGCGCGGTCCGGCACTGTCGGGGGTGAAGGACTCGCCGGAGATCGAGTGAGCGTCGCCTGAGCGGCGTCACAACATTCAATCAATCAACTTTGTGCCAGTCGGGATGCTGGCACGAGGCTTGCGGTGCGCTTTCGTATGGAAGCGCCTCATGACAACGATCCCCGCGCTGAGCTGGACAGCACTGTCAAGGAAACGCTCGCGAGCACTGTGGCTCGCCTCGCGCACGTCGCCGGGGAATACATCTTTGCAGCCCACGCCGTCCCTCCCGTGGTCGACTTCAAGCCGCCCGGGCCAGGTGGCGCGCCCAATTCGAATCCCGTCAGCACAACGGACCAAGCCGTTGAGTCGCTTCTGCGCGAGCAACTCACCAAGGATTTCCCCGCTCACACCGTGATCGGCGAAGAGGCGGGCGTCACTGCGCCGGGCGCCTCGCCGTTCACTTGGGTGATCGATCCCGTCGATGGGACTACCAACTTTGTCAACGGCCTGCCGCTGTTCGCCTGCTCGATCGGCGTCCTCTACCGCGGTTGGCCGTTGGCCGGCGCCATCTGGTGTGCTTCCAGTCATACTCTTGCCCCCGGCGTCTATCACGCAGTCGCCGGAGGCCCACTGCAATTTGCCGGCGAAAGCTTGCGCCGCCGGCCACAGGGTACGTGGCGCGGCCTGGCGAGCGAGCCAGGTCGGGCGCCAGCGTACGGCGCGCTATGGGACACACGTGTGCTTGGCTGCTCGACTCTCGAGTTCGCTTTCGTAGCGGCCGGGCTGCTGAGCTTCGCATTCATCGGCCGCCCCAAGGTCTGGGACGTTGCAGCGGGACTGGTACTGCTGGGAGCCGCCGGATGCCGCGCGCTGATCCCGCGCGGCGGCGGCTGGGGTACCTTGTTGTATTTCGACACGGCCGATGACCCTGCCGCGCTGGCCCGCTGGAGTGAGCCCGTAATACTCGGCGATGAGCTCGCGCTGCAGAGCGCGCTCAGACAACAGCGAGGTTAGCGTGATCGAAGCGGTAATGTTGTGGAATGAGCCCAACAACAAGTCGCATTGGGATTTCCCCGACTGTGACCCGGAATGGCGCATCTTCTCCAACATGACGATTCTTGCGGCGCATGCAGTGCGTGCCGAGAACCGGCACCTTCCCCGGGTTCTCGGCGGTATATCGCCCATCGATCCTCTATTCATCGTGCGCATGCAGGAGCAGGGGGTGATCGCGGCGGTCGACGCGGTCGCCGTGCACGGATTCCCACTCGATTGGAACAACTGGATGATAGACGAGTGGCCGGACAAGCTGGCCGAGATCCGGGCGGTCACGGACCTGCCGCTCTGGGTATCGGAAGTCGGTATCTCAACATTCGGCGCTTATGAGGTGCAGGACTTCGGACTGCGTCGAACCGCCGAGCTTCTGCGCGGACGTGCGGAGCGCATCCATTGGTATAGCCTCTACGATCTGCCGCGCGCGTGGCCGGCCACTACACGGCACCGTGAAGCAGAAGGGTCATCGTACTACCGCCACTTCCACATGGGGCTGCTCCGTGAGGATGGCAGTCCCAAGCCCGCTGCCGCGCGCTTCTCGGATCTCACTCCCGAGCTCGGCATTTGTCAGTGGTTTCACTTCGAGGACCCGCGCCTGGAGGACGCGGTCCGCTGGCTGCGCCGCCTGGGCGTCAAGTATCTGCGCACCGGTCTGAGCTGGGCTGACAGCCTGCGCCCCAACGCGCTCGATTGGTTCGATCGGCAGATGCGCGCGCTGGAGGAATTCTCCGTCACCCTGACTTTCTGCTTCACGCCGGAGTCGCGCGGCGTGCGGCCCCATCACACGAGCCCGCCAGTCAACGTCGAGGAATTCGCCGCATTCTGCGCCGACATGACTCGCCGTTACGCGGCACACACATAGGAACGGCGTTTATGTCGATCGAATTGCAACAGTCGCGGCCGATGTTGGTGGCGGGCGGAGCCGGGTTTCTCGGCTCGCATCTGTGCGAGCGGCTCGTGCAACGCTGCAGCGCGGTACTTTGCATCGACAACTTCGTGACTGGAGACCTGCGCAACGTGCTCCATCTCACGGAGAAACCCGGGTTCACGGTCCAGCGACACGACATCGCGGACCCATTGGAAGTGAGCGATGTCGGCGCGATATTCAACCTCGCCTGCGCAGCTTCTCCCATCCACTATCAAGCGGACCCGATCCACACGACGATGACCAGTGTCCGAGGTACCTACAATCTCCTCGAGATCGCCAGGCGTAAGAAGGTGAAGCTGCTCCACGCGTCCACGAGCGAGGTCTATGGCGATCCGTCCATCCACCCGCAATCGGAGAGTTATTGGGGTCATGTAAATCCCACCGGTTTGCGCGCGTGTTACGACGAAGGCAAGCGCTGCGCCGAGAGTCTGTGCTTCGATTATCAGCGCAAGCACGCCGTGGAGGTGCGCGTGCCGCGCATATTCAACACATATGGTCCCGGCATGCAGGTGGGTGATGGTCGGGTGGTATCCAACTTCATCGTGCAGGCGCTACGCAACAAGCCCATTACCGTATTCGGGAGGGGAGAACAGACGCGCTCTTTCTGTTATGTAGATGACCTGGTCGATGGGCTGCTCGCCTTTATGGATGCGCCCGCTGGGGTGCGCAGTCCGATGAATCTCGGCAATCCGGAGGAATTCACGATCCTGGAGCTGGCGGAGATCGTCATCGACCTGACCGGCTCGCGCTCGCGGACGGTGTTTCTCCCGCTGCCGCACGATGATCCGACGCAGCGCTGCCCGAACATCGAGTTGGCTAAGCAGCAGCTGGGTTGGCAGCCCCAAGTACCGCTACGTGAAGGACTGGCGCGCACGATTGCGTACTTCGAGCGGACCCTGCAGCGGCCACGCGCTGCGACGACTGGCATGGGCGCTACGGGGACACGCGCGAATGTGGCAGCGGCGCCGGGCGCGATGGCCAAGCGCAAGTCACCGCAAGGTAAGACTGAATCCGGAGAGATAGCACAAGTCGTTCTAGGGGGCGGCCGTGTCAGACATTAAACGAGCTCTCATTACAGGTGGCGCTGGCTTCATCGGCTCGCACCTTGCAGACGCTTTACTGGCACGCGGTTACCGCGTCCGGGCATTCGACAATCTGAGTGAGCAGGTCCACGGTGACAGCCGCGAGTTCCCGTCCTACCTGAGCTCCGAAGTCGAGACTTGCAAGGGAGACGTGCGCGACCGGCGCGATGTGGAGCGAGCGCTCACCGGTGTCGATGCCGTCTTCCATTTCGCGTCGGCTGTCGGTGTCGGCCAAAGTATGTACGAGATAGAAAAGTACGTCGACGTCAACAATCGCGGCACCGCGGTATTGCTGGAAGCAATGTTGCAACGTCCAGTGCCGAAGCTCGTCGTCGCCTCCAGCATGAGCATCTATGGAGAAGGTCTCTATCGGGATGCAGAGGGCAACACGTACACGCCGCGTCCCCGCTCGGTCGCGCAGCTCAAAGAGAGTCGCTGGGACCTGACGGATGCGCGCGGCGAGCCCCTGGTGCCCGTGCCCACCCCCGAGAGCAAAACTCCCATGCCGGAGTCTATCTATGCGCTGTCGAAATACGACCAGGAAGTAATGTGTCTTTTGTTTGGCCGTGCGTATGACGTGCCGGTCGCCGCGTTGCGCTTTTTCAACGTTTACGGCGAGCGCCAAGCCTTGTCGAACCCCTACACGGGCGTGTTGGCCATCTTCGGGGCCCGCTATCTGAACGACCGGCCCCCGGTGATCTTTGAAGACGGCCGCCAGAAGCGCGACTTTGTTCATGTCCGCGACTTGGCTGCCGGCTGCGTGCTCGCGCTGGAGAATCCGGCGGCACGGGACGAAGTGTTCAATCTGGGCGGCGGCGAGCCGTACAGCGTCCTGGAGATTGCCGAGCGGCTCGGCAAGGTGTTGGGCAAGGAGCACATCAAGCCGCAGGTCCGCGGGAACTACCGCGCTGGGGATATTCGCAACTGCTTCGCCGACATTTCCAAGGCCAGCCGCGTGCTCGGCTATCGACCCCGCATCAGTCTCGAGACGGGGCTGCGGGAGTTGGGTCAGTGGCTCGAGGGACGCGCGGACGAGGATCGCTCGGAGGCGGCGGAAAGCGAGTTGCGCCGCCATGGGTTGGTCGCATGAGCGCCGGGCAAGGCGAGCCCGTCGCCCTCATTACGGGCGGAGCCGGTTTCGTCGGCAGCAACCTCGCGGAACGGCTGTTGGCCGGCGGCCGACGCGTGCTGATCTTCGACAATCTTTCCCGGGCAGGCGTGCGCACCAATCTGCGCGCGTTGCAGGAAAGCTATCCGGAGCGGCTGGAAATAGAGGTCGCGGACGTTCGCGACGGCATAGCGGTGGCCCGTGCGGTCGATAGAGCGGAAGAGATCTACCATCTTGCCGCCCAGGTTGCGGTAACCACGAGTCTCGAGTCACCGGTGGAGGACTTCGAGGTCAACGCACGCGGAACCCTCAACGTGCTGGAGGCTGCTCGCCGCCGCCGCCCGGCGCCGCGCCTGGTCTTCACGTCCACCAACAAGGTGTACGGCGCACTGAACGATGTCGAGCTCGTAAAGAAGGAGCAGCGTTACGTGCCAGTGAGCCCGCAGGTGCGGGACCGAGGCATCGGCGAGAGCCGGCCGCTGGACTTTCACAGCCCTTATGGCTGTTCCAAAGGAGCCGCCGACCAGTATGTACTCGACTATGCGCGCTCATACGATCTGCCGGCGGTAGTCTTCCGGATGAGTTGCATCTACGGTCCGCATCAGTTCGGCAACGAGGATCAGGGTTGGGTGGCCCATTTCCTGATTCGTGCCCACGAAGGCAACCCACTCACGCTCTTCGGCGATGGCTGTCAGGTTCGTGACGTACTTTTCGTGGGCGACCTGGTGGAAGCTTTTCTGCTCGCGCAACGGAACATGAGCCGCCTCGCCGGCCAGGCTTTCAACATAGGCGGGGGCCCACGTAACACGCTGAGCCTGCTCGAGCTGCTGGCGCTCCTGGGCGAGCACCACGAGTTGCATGTCCCCGTGGAGTTCGCGCCCTGGCGCACCGGCGACCAACGCTACTACGTCTCGAACACCGAGCGTTTTACGAAAGCAACCGGATGGCGCCCGCGCGTAGCGCCCAGCGATGGTATCGACCAGCTCAATGGCTGGTTGACCCGGGCTGCGGCGCCTGCAACACGCGGCCGCAAGGAATCTCTGGCGGTGAGTCCATGAGCGAATGTCGGACAGCACGTTTCCAGTCGGCCAGGCACATAGCCGTGGAGAGCGTCGCAGTGAGGCCGCCCGGGTTGGATGAGGCGCGAGTCAAGCTGGAAGGGTGTGGTGTTTGTGGATCGAACCTCCCGGTCTGGGAAGGCCGTCCCTGGTTCCAGTATCCCCTCGAGCCGGGTACGCCTGGACACGAGGGGTGGGGAGTGGTCGATGCTGTCGGCGCGGGAGTGAAGGACTTCGTCGTGGGTGACCGGGTGGCGCTGCTTTCCGCCCATGCCTACGCGGAGTATGACTTCGCCACTGCCGATGCCCTCGTCAAGCTGCCGCCGGCACTCGCTGGGAAGCCTTTCCCCGGGGAGCCGCTTGCTTGCGCCGTGAACGTTTTCAAGCGCAGCGCAATCGAGCCCGGGCAGAACGTGGCGGTGGTTGGCGCCGGCTTCCTGGGCGCGGCAGTCATGGCGCTGGCGAGCCGGGCGGGTGCCCGGGTGGTGGCCTTGTCCCGTAGACCGTTCGCGTTGCAGATGGCGGAAGCCTGCGGCGCGGCCGCTACGATTCGGTTGGATGACCCGGCGCAAGCACTCGAGCACGCGCGGCGTTGCGTAAACGGTGGCGGCTATGAGCGCGTGATCGAATGCGTCGGCTCGCAGTCCGCGCTGGATCTTGCCTCTGAGCTCACAAGTAACGGCGCGCGGTTGGTGATTGCCGGCTATCACCAGGACGGCGACCGGCGAGTGAACCTCCAGGAGTGGAACTGGCGTGGCCTGGATGTCATCAATGCCCACGAGCGCGATCCGGCACAGTACCGACGCGGGATGGAGGAAGCCATCGATCTCGTGGTGCGCGGGCTGTTCAACCCCTGGCCCCTGTTTACCCATCAGTATCCGCTGGAGGACATCGAGGCGGCGTTCGTGGCTCTTGCAACCCGTCCGAGCGGCTTTCTGAAGGCGCTGGTGGTTTGCCAATGAGTGCGATTGCCGCCGTTTCGATGCGTCGGCCGCGAATCGGTTTCGCTGGCGTGGGCTGGATTGGACTCAACCGTCTGAAGGCGGTTGCCGCCGAAAGTCTGGCCGACATCGCTTGCATTACAGACGTGAGCAGCGAGGCAACGCGTAGAGCAATGGACGAGGTGGCGCCCCATGCGCCCGGTGTCCGTGTGGCGCAGTCTTTTGAGGAGTTGCTTGCGGAGGATCTCGATGGCGTGGTGATTGCCACTCCCAGCGGGCTGCATGCGGAACAGACCGTCGCCGCCTTGGAAAGAGGCTGCGCCGTGTTCTGTCAGAAGCCACTCGCGCGCACGGCCGAGGAAGTGGCACGGACGATCGCGACCGCTCGCAATTGCGATCGGCTGTTGGCCGTGGATTTCTGCTATCGCATGGTCGCTGGTGTTCCACAGTTGGTGCAACTGGCGCGCAGTGGCGCTCTCGGTGAGATCTTCGCGGCGGACCTGGTCTTTCACAACGCCTACGGGCCCGACAAACCTTGGTTCTATGACATCGAGCAGTCCGGTGGCGGCTGTGTCATGGACCTGGGTATTCATCTCGTCGACCTGCTCCTGCTGGTGCTGGACTACCCCCCGGTCCGGGAGGTCAGGAGTCGTTTGCATGCGGTGGGCCGGCTGCTCGCCCGGCCGGTGGTCGAGCTGGAGGATCATGCGCTGGCCGAAGTGCAGTTCGAGACCGGCACGACCGCCCGGCTGGCGTGCTCATGGCGGCTGTCAGCAGGCCGGGACGCGATCATCGAAGCCGCGTTTTATGGGACGCGCGGCGCGGTCGTGCTGCGCAATGTGGGCGGTTCGTTCTACGAGTTCGTCGTGGAGCACTGCCAAGGCACCTCGCGACACACCCTGGCCGAAGGGCCGGACCAATGGGGTGGACGTCCGGTCAATACCTGGGCACGGCAACTCGCGGTTGCGCCGGGGTTCGATGCCACCGCCGAGCGATTTCACGATGTGTCGATGTTGATCGATGCCATATACGGCTGGTGAGGGTTGATGAAGGTATTGATGACAGCCGACCCGATTGGTGGCGTCTGGACTTTTGCCATGGACCTTTGCGCGGCGCTGCGGCCACTCCATGTGCGGGTTGCGCTCGCGACGTTGGGCAGGAATCTGACCGAGGCGCAGCGGCAGCAGTCGGCGGCGCTACCCAATGTGACCTTGCATGAGTCAGCCTTTCGCCTCGAGTGGATGCCGGAACCCTGGGAGGATCTGGAGCGGGCGGGCGAATGGCTGCTGCGGCTCGATCGGGAGGTGCG
>Ga0105240_10002231_pt1 | contig 31509 bp, 30 predicted proteins | sample KBSC54metaG_FD_80426 | JGI IMG/M metagenome (GOLD analysis project Ga0105240, IMG submission 80426) | Corn rhizosphere microbial communities from Kellogg Biological Station, Michigan, USA - KBS C5-4 metaG | ecosystem: Host-associated > Plants > Roots > Rhizosphere > Soil | place: Michigan, USA... | reverse complement strand
TGTGGGCGGCGGCGGCCGTATTTCTGTTCTGGAGTGAGCCGATTCTTTACTATGCCGCGGAATCGCGTCCGTATGGCGTTCTGCTGGGCTCGCTAGGGCTGATGCTGTTGTGCTGGGATCCCGCGATCGGTGGGGGCCGGCGGCTGTGGGCGCTGGCGGGAATCGCCGCGGGGAACGCCGGGATGATTCTGAGTCATGTGTACGCGCCATTGTGGGTCCTACCGTTCTGCGCGGCGGAACTGTGGCGGGCATGGCGGACGCGGAAAGTCGACTGGCCCTTGTGGTGTGTTCTGGTTCTACCAGTGGCGCTGGTCGTGACTTATATTCCTCTCTTTCGGAATACCGCAGGCTCTGTACCGCCTCCGTGGATGCAGGGATCTGCTTCCAAGGCCGTCGGCTTCTTTGCGAATATTTTCTTGCTGATCCTCATTCCGTTGATCGGCGCAACTGTAGTAGCGTTCGCGATCGCATTGTGGCGCCGCCGGAAATCCACAGCCGTCACTGGACTTCGTGGCGGCGACCTAATGTTGCTGCTGACGGCTCTCCTGCCCCCGGTTCTGATCAACGCAGTGTCCATGCAGCGGCACATTCCGTTTTCCGGCCGGTATGCCCTTCCCACGATCCTGATGGCATACGCGCTTGTGATCCTGTTTATTGCTTACGAATGCAGGACCAATCGGCTGTCCGGCTTGGCTGCAGCGACTATAGTGTTTGGATTCACTCTGCTACCGGCCTTGTGCCGCTCGGTGGTGCCTGAGACGCCTAAAACATCTGAGTTCGAGCATATCCGGCCTGACCTGCCGTTCGTCACCAATAGCGCATTGACTTTTCTCGAGATGGATCGCTACGAAGATCCGGCCCTGGTGGCGCGTCTCTATTACCTGGTTGACCGTGATTCGGCCCTCCGGTACGACCAGTCGAATCTAACAGAGGGACTGCCGACGCTAAAGAAACACTTCCCGATCCGCGCTACAGTTTCACCCTATACCGATTTCGTGGCCAAGCACCGGACGTTCCTGGTTTGGGGTGTAATGGATCAGTCTGGCTGGCTTCTGCGGAAGCTCAAGACTGAGGGAGCTCGGATCATCGAGGCCGGCAAGTTTGACACAGTGTACGCGGACTCCCAGCTGTATGAAATCAATTTGGACCCTTGAATATATGCCAGTCCGTCATAGAAGTGACATAATCTTCCAGCCTATCAGTGAGGCCTTCGGCGTTGTTCTCACTGTTGACCTCAAGTGGCAGGCGTTGGCATTGAAGAGAATTCCTCTTCCATGACTTTTCATCACGAAGTCAATCCGCTTGAACCCGATTTCTCCAAGATTTTGGAGATCAAAGGGTGCTATGTCCCTTTCTTCCCATGCTGACGACGAGACCTGCTGTTACTGTCGGAGATCGACTTGAAATGTGGGCATGCTGGCTGGATCGGCGCTCAATATTGATTATCCTGGCGCTCGCAGGCCTATACCTGACTCTAATCCATCATTCCGTCTACCGCCATCTGTGGTACGACGAACTGCACACGTTTTACATTGCCCAAGCGCCGTCACTCTCAAGGTTTGTCGAAGAAATTCGACTCCTGGACCTCAATCCTCCGCTACAATACGCCCTCGTGCGGATTTCCTTTGATCTTTTCGGCGTATCCGAACTAACAACACGACTGCCTATGATCCTGATCTATTTCCTGGGCAGCGTCTGCTTCTTTACGTTTATGCGCCGCAGGGTTGGATCTCTATGGGCCGCCGCTGGAGTGCTGCTAGGCTGGTACTCCCAGTTCTTCTATCTCTCTACAGAAGCGCGCCCCTATGCAATACTAATCGGCTTCCTCGGATTCACCGTGATGTCATGGGATTATGCAGTCTCGGGCGTGAGACGTGGATGGTCTCTCATAGGAATCTCTGTAGGCGCACTTTGCATGATCCTTAGCCATGTCTTTGCGCCGCTATGGATCATGCCCCTTTGGGCCGCGGAAATAGTACGGACTTGGAAGCAGCGCCGAATCGATTGGCCAGTATGGATGACTTTGACTCTTCCCCTTTCGGCTTGCGTGACGTATCTTCCGCTCATAAGGGGCGTATCGGGCGGTGTTATTCCTCCCCAGTTTCTGGGCTCCATTCAGAAAACCATTTCTCTCTATCTGACAATACTTATTCTAGACGTTACGCCTGTCCTCGTCGCGGCGTTCTCGGCGTTTGCAATCGCCGTCTGGCGAAAATGCAAAGCCAAACCGGGCTTCTCTAGTCCCGATTTGGCCCTATGCCTTGTATTTCTCTTGCTGCCCGTGTTGTTGAATGTGATTTCGTTCTACAAACACATTCCATATTACGATCGATACGCGTCGCCCGCGGCGCTAATGATGTCTATCCTGATCTTGCTGTTCATCGCGTACGAAAGCAAGGTCAATCGCCTTTCTGGGCTTGTGGCCACCTTTATAATATTTGCCTTCCTTATTTCATCGCCTCTTTTGAGGGGCCTGGACCACGAACCGTTCCAGGCGGCGAATCAGATACCGCGGATGTCCATTAGCCGGACACCATTCGGCCAGATTCATCCCGAGTTGCCATTGGTCATCAATAACGCACTGGTATTCCTAGAACTAGATCATTATGAGCTTCCGGACGTTCTTGCCCGCCTATATTACCTAGCCGACGTGAATTTCGCTCTCAAATATACCAACTCCAACATTACAGAGGGTCTTCCAGTGCTGAAGGCGTACTTCCCGATACGCGCAAATGTAGCACCATATTCCGAGTTTATTTCCACGCATCGCCATTTTCTAGTCTGGGGCCGCATGGACGATGAACTGGGTTGGCTTTTGCGAAAATTGCGTGCTGACGGAGTAGACGTTAAAGAACTCGGGGATTTTGAATCGGCAGATTATGGAGGGGAACTCTACGAAGTAACGCTTGACCAATAGGACGCCTTTTATCGCTGCACCAGGCGAACCTAACTCTCGGGCTTGGGCCTGGCTGTATGCACCTTGCCACACTGAAAGCGGAAAGAGGACGCTGACCGGAATCGGAACGTTCGGCAGCCAATTCTTTCCGGGCGACTACCATCATGGATGCGAGCCAACTTGGGCACTCTCAAAGCCATTACCGCGGCGGCCCACAAACTGGCGTGGTTCTATTTTTACCTGCTTTCATTAAGGGAAGCGGATGACAAATCCATCTTTTTCAACACGAGTTGCCCCACCTTCCCTGGTAAAGTTGCTGCTTCGCAAGCGGGCTCGCAAACTTTGGTTGATCCTAATGAAGACACCCGTCTTTGCCGAAAAACAATAGAGCACGCAAGTCCACGATCAAGCTACCATCAAAGAACACGCTGCATGGCGGATAACGGATTCACCGACTACTACGAACTGCTCCAGATCAATCCCAACGCGGAGTTGGAGACCATCAACCGGGTCTACAAGATGCTGGCTACCCGGCACCACCCAGACAATGTCGAAACCGGGGATCTGGACAAGTTCCTGACGCTGAAGCAGGCTTATGAAACGCTTTCCAATCCGTCCCTGCGCGCCGAATACGATGCGCGCTACGAGCAGCGCAACACAGGGCCCATCGAGATCTTCGAACTCAAAGAATTCAGCATTGGCGTCGAAGGTGAAGCCAACAGGCGCATGGGGATTCTGTGCCTCTTATACACCCGTCGCCGCAGCAATCCGGATGACCCGGGTCTGTCACTGCTCGAATTTGAGTCCATGATGTCGGTTCCCAGGGAACATCTGCTCTTCACCATGTGGTATCTCAAGGAACATAACTGTGTACGCCAGGATGATGCCAGCGATTATGTGATTACCGGGGAAGGGGTCGACTACGTCGAAACGCATCTGCCATCCAATAAACTGCTCTACAGGCTTCTGAAGGCCGCCGAGAACGGAGTGGCAAGGACTGCCACCCGGGAGCCCCAAGAGGGATAAGTCACTCCTCCATGCCCCCAGCCACTAAAATTCTGCTGTTGCTTTTGGTCCTAACTGCGGGCGTCTTTGATTATCGCGAGCGGCGCATCCCCAACTGGCTGGTACTCGCTGGACTTCTGTTGGGAGGGGCCATGAATGCGTTCCTCATGTACGAGACTCCTTCCGCGACCTCTGGGCTTTTGTTCTCCCTGGAAGGCCTCGGCCTCGCGCTCCTCATTTATTTACCCCTTTATCTGTTGCGGGCTATGGGCGCGGGCGACGTGAAACTCATGGCTGCCGTGGGCGCTGTCGTGGGACCCTTGATGTGGCTTTTGATCTTCTTCTTCACGGCAATCCTGGGCGGCGTTGTCGCCGCGATCGTGGTTCTCCGTAAGCACCGGGTGCACCGCACGCTTCAAAACCTTTGGATGATTCTGATCAGCTTCCGTTACGGCAAAGCGCCTTATGCTACCAACCCGGAACTGGATGTAAATAGTGACCAGGGTGTCCGACTCCCCCACGGAGTCGTCATCGCCGTAGGCACCCTCGGATTCGTCGTGGCTAAAACTATTTGGCCTTAACGGATAAAGTTGGCACTAAAAGTGCCGATGCTTTCTCCTGTGAAGACCTTACAAACTGCCGTCGGGACCATGGATTCGTCTCTTAGCCTACAAGTTTTCTTGTACTTACAAGTTCTTGATGTATTGACAACCTGGCTCGGCTTCCGCCTCGGGTTGGCGGAAGCGAGCCCATTTATCCGCATGCTTATGGGGTTCGGTCCGATGGCCGCCCTCCTCATTTCCAAATTTGTGGCGTTGGGCCTAGGAGCGGTGTGTGTTTGGCGGGGCAAGTTTCATATCATCCGCCTTATCAATTACTGGTACGCCGCCTTGGTTGTCTGGAATCTGGTGCTAATTTTGTCGCGCTAGTTGACCGTATTCATGGAGAGCGTGCTTAGCCAATGTTCTAAACCCAGCCGCACCGAAATAGGCTGAGAGAACGCACAGGTCCGTTCACCGGCGTGGATCTGCCGAATATAGAAGCGGCCCGGCTCACCCTCTGTCCCGCAAACCGAATACAGCGGGTCTTCGCTCTGAGTGACTATGTGTTGGCCTTCCTCGATTTCCTGAACAACTGTCATGTCCTTAGCCACCACCTGATTGGGGCTGGTGATAACAATTCGGAATTGGCCGGTAGCGGGTTCGTAGTTTCCGTAACTGAAACAGCGCCCGATGCAAGTCCGGTCGGCCACATGGAGTAGGGCATTGAGCCGGGCCCCAGAGTCCGAAATGGCCGCCACCAGCCTTTGGCCGGGGGGAAGTTTCTCCACTAGGCTGGCCACTTCGCTCTCAACTCTATTGAATGCCAACCCATCCAGATAGAGGCACGCGAAGAAAACCATGGTCACTAGTCCGGTGAACCGCGTGATCCCGCGACCGTGGCGTGCGCGTCCGACCATGATGATAAAGAAGAGAACGGTGAACAGCGAAATCCGCTCCGTAATGTAAGCCAACGGATGCTGGTATTGAGGCAAATGAATGGCTGATGGCATCAGCACTAGCGCTACCGCATGCAGGATCCAGATCTGCCCTGCCGGGTCGCTCAGCAGCCCCCCCTGGTCGATACGCTCCAGCAACAGCACCAGCAGCACGATCAATATCGCTACGGCAAGGATTAGGTATTTTATATCGTACAACCAGATTTGATCCATGCCCGTGAGCCCAAGAACGGTCTCCTGCAGCGACCAGCGGTACGGATACCTGTTCATCAGAATGGACTGCAGGACGGCCAGCAGAGCTGCGCCTCCCAGCGGCGCCGCCATTCGCCAGGGCATCGGGATCCTCCGCACGGTATACAAGTACGCCAATACCGAACTCACCCAGATCACCGGAAGTGCATGCGCCAACAAAGCCAGCAGCGCAAAAGGGACTGAGGCCAGCGCGCGCTTCGACGAGGGACGCCACAACAAGCCTAGAATCCACAAACAGAAACCAGTGGACAAATAAAAATTCAGGAAGCCGAAGTGAAAGATCAGCCCGTAGCTGAGCATGCCCAACAGGGGACAGAACAACCAGGGTTTCCGGCCGGCGGCCGCCCCGACGGCCAGGAATGCCCCCCAGAAAAAGATCAATACAGCAGATCCCGCGACGATTCTTTCGGCCGCAACTGGACCTGTGTTGTAAACTAGCCGCTCCAAGACCCAATCGCTCAGCACGTTGGTCCAAAGCGGAATCACGGTCAAGCCTTTCACCGCGCCCCTCTGGATCTGCCCGGCGAGCCAGGCGTTATAGACGTGGCTTGACAAGTCTCCCGCCTGGATCCTCTTCTGCCAGACACACGGGATCAACAGCACCGCTGAGATGGCGACCATCATCAGCACCTCTGTGGTGCGCCTGAAGTAAGGAAAAGACGGCCCCTTGGGACCGCCCGGTTGCATCGAGCCTTCCAAGCGCCCTGGCCTCCGATGACGCGGCTAAGCCGCGAGCTCTCAGCTACTTATCTCCTCCGGCCTGTCCAGCCGGCTCTGTGCTTACGAACCGCTCCCCGAACCAGACAGACGAAAAGACTCCAACTCCGCCAATAGAGCGAAGCGGGTCGCCACTGAGGCGATCTTCTCTCCCGCTTGAGGAATCCATTTCTCACGCACCTGGTCTTGCCCGGCCGCCAATCGAAGATAGCCGACGCGCTGCGGGTCGATCTGCATGATGCGGCAACAGGTAGCATCCACCGCGACCGGATCGGCCCCAGCCACCACGACACCCACAGGACGCGGCGTGCCCTGTATGGGGCCATTCCCTTCCATCCCCACAATTCCATCCACGATGGCAAAAGTCTTCGGAAACAGCGAGTGTAAATCGGCGATGCATTCATCGATGCCCGCCCAATGAAGCATGTTTTTGGGCCAGCCATAGACGCCCCCCGGCACCAGGCCAAACAGATTTTTCATGCTCAAAGTGGCGCCCACCCAGTGGTGCGTTTTCATCTTGGGCATCGAAACCAGCAAGTCGCATCCAAGTATTGTTTGGGGAAGGTAGAGCGAGTTCAGTTTGGACTGGGGCCGGACGAGATTCACCTTTGTAACTTCGTCCAGATTGAGGTCCGTAAAAACGGACTCAAATTTCGGGATGGTTGAGAAATAGCCGGCAGAGTCGGCCAGGTCCAGAGTCTCCCGGCGGTGCCCGGGGCCCTCCGCGATTCTGACATCGGCCGCACCCGCGGCCCGGAACGCCTCCAGGGCTGCATGCACCATCTTTGGATGCGTATTGATGACGGTGTTGGAATCGAATTCGACCAGATTGGGCTTGAGGACCACTCGCTTTCCGCGGATATCCAGGCGGTGTTCAGAGATAATCCGCTGCATCAGGGCGTACAGATCTTCCGAATACGTCCCTACGCGAAGGATCGAGACGGGATCAAGTTCGCGAGATGAGCGTCCACAGCCGGCCAGGGCAGCCGTTCCGGCCGCTCCCGCGACCCACTGCCTGCGTGTGACTGGGCGACTACTGGACAAACAGGTTTTTCCCTTGGCGCGCTGCTTCGGCCAGCACCCCCAGCGCGAGGGGTACCGTGCCTTGGTGAGGAATGACAGCCCCCACAGACGGAGTTCGCCCGTGCACCAGCAATCCGAGAGTCAGCCAGCTGGCGGCTTCTAGAGATTTGGATTCGCGAAGATGACGTTCCCCGAGAGCGAGAGCGACGCCCAGTTCGGCCGGGATAGCGTTATGCAAAGCCAGCAGGGCTAAACCGGTCGTTTCCGGATAAGAGTCCGAATCATAGCCGAGTGCATGGGTTGAACCATGATTCCACCCGCCGTCGCGGCAGCGCCGCGCCAGAAGGAATGACCTCCCGTCCCCGATGCGTTTCTGGACTAGAGTGTCTTTTTCGGAACGGTCGAACCTTTCAAGGGCCAGCAGGGTGAGAGCAGTCGGCACCACCCAGGCCGCAGTGCCCGGATACCATGGCCAGCCGTCGAATCGCTGACTTGGGTCCGCCCCGAGTCCCAGGAGAAGAAGCCGTAACCGATGCACCACGCCGGATTCGCGTCCCGTTTGCGCCAAAAGCCACCGGGAGGCGCGGTTGCGGTCGATGCTCAGAACTTGCTCAGGCGGTAGCAATAGTACTAGCGCCGTAACCCAGGTGCTTTCATCCACGCCGTCTCGCGGAGCCCAGCCGCCATCCGGTCGTTGCCGGGAGGCAAGCCACTGTAGCGCTCGCTGGACAGCATCGGATGAGGACACCTCTCCCGCCGCCAGCGCTAGGAGCGCGTAACAGGTGGGTTCAGTCCACGAACCTCCGACCGTTCGATAGCTCCAACCGCCGTCATTGTTTTGCCGATCTAAAAGCTCCTGCGAATAGGACACCATCAAGCTCAGATACGACCACTACGAGACTTGGCCGACGCCGATCGCTTACCGCGACCGCTTGCGGCGGCTTCGGCGCGCCACATAGAGGATTAAAATCAATCCCGCGGCAATCCAAAGAATAGCTGCCAACACGCTGTTACTCATGTATTTATATGCTCCATAATCATTATTAGACTCATTCCTGCATTGTATGTCATCAGTTGACCACACCGCCGGCTTGTCGCATCAGTGGGAACAGATACTTGAACACCTGCAGCAGCCCCGGTCCAGCGGACACCACAAGCATCGCCGGAAGTATGAAGAAAAAGATCGGGAAGACCAGCTTTACGCCGACCTTGTTGGCCCGTTCTTCGGCTTCCTGCCGTCGGCGAACCCGCATGAAGTCGGAATGCGTGCGCAATGAGTCGGCAATGCTGGTTCCGAAACGCTCCGTCTGGATCAGGATGGCCACCAGCTTCCGCAACTCGGCTTCCCCGGTCCGTTCCGCGAGGTTTCGCAACGCTTCGACGCGGCGCTTCCCCGCGCGGATTTCCAGGTTCACAAGCTGTAACTCTTCGCTGATGTCTGCGTAGGTATTGGTCAACTCTCGCGCCACGTATTGAATCGCCTGGTCCAGCCCGAGCCCTGCCTCAACCGAGACTACCAGCAGGTCGAGCGCGTCTGGAAGAGACATGCGGATTCGCTCGTGACGAGCCGAGACGAGGTGATCCAGATAGAGGGTGGGAAGAAAATAGCCCAGCATTCCGGCGCCCACAGGGATCACAATGGACAGGATTCCGTTCTGGGTAATGAACCCCCGGAAAATCAGCGCCAGCAGAACAAACACAACGATGGCGATGACGCGCCCCGCCTGATAATAGAAGAGCGCGTCATCAGAGTGATAACCGGCTGCCATCAAGTCGCGACGCAGCAAAGAAGCGTCGGCAGGATCGATAGGCACATGCTCGCCCAGGTTCTGGATGATTTTGATAATCATCCCATCGCCGGCGGCGGTCGGACCTGGCATCGTCGTTGTGAACGTCGCTTCGCCTCCGAGTTGTTCGTAGACTCTCCCGGGGCGTGCATAGCGGCGGTAGCCGAAGTAGGAGATAGCTCCTAGCAGAATGAGGAATAACAGAAGGGAGAGAAGAATGGCCATGACTTTTTAGACCTTGATATCGACGATGCGCCGCATGATGTAATAGCCCACGAGTTGGGCCGCGATGGCTCCGGCAATCATCCACTTGCCGTCCGGATCGTTTGCCATGCCCTGGAGGTAGCCAGGGGCCACAAAGGGCAAGGCCACAAGCATGACCAGGGGCAAGATGCTGAGAATCGTCGCTGTCATTCTGCCGTGTGCACTGGCAGCTTTGACCTGCCCCTTTAGCTTGAACCGTTCGCGAATCACATACGCTAGCCGGATCAGGATCTCGCTTAAGTTGCCGCCCGTCTGGCGTTGCAACAGGACGCAGGAAACAAACATGCGAATGTCCAGAAGCGGTATACGATCAGAAAAATTCGCCATGGCCACGTCCAACGGCGCACCGAGATTCTGCTCGTTGAACAACACGCGAAACTCTTGACCCAGGGGGTCCGGAGACTCCTGTCCCAGCATCTCCAGACTAATGGAGAAAGCATGCCCGGCACGCATCGAACGAGCCAGAAAGTCCAGGGCGTCGGGAAGCTGGGCTTCAATTTCCCCCAGCCGCTTCGTCCGCTGGTGCCGGACGTACAGCCACGGGAGCGATCCCAGAAACAGCATCCCCAGGGGGATACTGAAGAGCACGAACCCCAAAGGGCGTAAGAACCATCCCAGCAGAGCCCCAATTCCGGCCATGATCAAGGTGGTCGCGACCAGCCGGGTCGGGCTCCAAGTGAGACCACCTTGCTGGATGAATTTGCGAAGGCGTTCAATTTCCCCGGTTTTCTGGAAAAATAACTCTAATCGATCTTCTGCCCTTGGCTCCAGAACAACTGGCTGCAACGCTTCGGCAGAATCGCCCGAGACGACATTTAGCATCCCTTCGACCTGCTTCTTGCGTTGTGCTTCCAAAACCCGGTAACCAACACTGACGGCTACCATGACAACCGCGAACAAAACCAAAAACGCGACGCCGATAACAATCTGAATCATGCCTGCGGAGGCCCTCCGATCTCGACCACGGTTTGAAAGACAGCGGCCGGTATCTGCATGCCGGATGCGCGAAGCCGTTCGTAGAACTTCGGACGGATGCCGGTGGCACGGAACCGTCCGGTCACACGGCCTCCCTCAGTGAGGCCGGTCCGCTCAAATACGAAGATGTCCTGCATGGTCACCAGCTCGCCCTCCATGCCGGTGCACTCTGTCAATGCCACCACCCGTCGGGTTCCGTCGCTGAATCGGGCGATCTGCACAAACAGGTGGATAGCCGAGGCGATCTGCTGGCGAATAGATCGAACGCCCATATTCGCGTTCGCCATGCCGACCATGACTTCCAGTCGCGAAACGGCGTCGCGGGGCGAGTTGGCGTGAATCGTGGTGAGCGACCCGTCATGACCAGTGTTCATGGCCTGCAGCATATCGATGGCCTCGTCGCCGCGAACCTCGCCGACGATAATGCGGTCAGGCCGCATACGGAGGGCGTTGATGACCAGGTTCCGGATCTTGATGGCGCCGTTGCCTTCGATGTTGGGGGGACGGGTTTCCATGCGCGCCACATGTTCCTGATTCAGCTTCAGTTCGGCGGCGTCCTCGATCGTGACAATCCGCTCGTCCTCAGGAATAAATGAAGACAGCGCGTTCAATAAGGTAGTCTTTCCAGCGCCGGTTCCACCGGAGACGATGATGTTGAGCCGGACCCGGACACAGGCTTGCAAGAGCGTCAACATGCCTTCGGTTATGGTGAGGTTGCGAACCAAGTCTTCGCCCTTTAGCCTGTCCCGGCCGAAACGGCGGATTGAGAGGAGCGGTCCATCCACGGCCACCGGCGGAATCGCAGCGTTCACGCGAGATCCGTCAGGCAGGCGGGCATCGACCAGGGGCGATGATTCGTCCACGCGGCGGCCCACTCGCGCCACCACCTTCTCGATAATCCGCATCAGGTGCGCGTCGTCTTTAAATTGGACGGGTGTCTTGTAGAGCTTGCCCGCGCGTTCAATGTGAACTAATTTCGGCGTGGTGACCAAAATATCGGAAATGGTTGGATCGGCCAATAGCGGTTCCAGAGGCCCCAGCCCGAAGACTTCGTCGATCACTTCGCCAATGAGGCGATCCTTCTCCACCAAGCTAAGCGGCGTTTTTTCTTCTTCCACCAACTTGGAGACCGCAGCGCGCACCTCGGATCGTACGCGGTCGCTCGAAACGCTCGAAAGCATCTCCAGATTGATCCGGTCCAGCAGTTTACGGTGAAGGATAAACTTCAGCTCTTGCTGGTTTCTGTCGAAGACCTCCTGACTGAACAGGCGTCCTACCCAACCCGCCTCCCGGCCAACCAGCTCATTTGAAGTTGAATTCATATTTCTTAATTCCTAACCGAAAAGCGTGAACTTCTTCTTCTTATCCTCTGTCGTACCGGCGATCTTGGCGGTCAAGCGGGCAAAACTTTTCCCCAAGTGGCTCTTGTCATCCACGAGCCGTCCTTCCGCGTAGGCGTCCTGCAGCGCCTGATAGTCGTTCGCGAGCGTTGCGAAAATGGGCAAGCCGAGCATTTGCTCCAGCTCGTCCAGCGTGACGTCTAGGCGCTTGGGAAGGCGATTTAGAATCAAACGGATGTTGGCCTGGGGATAGCCGCTGTCGACCAGGTACTGGATCATCTGCTTCGCCTGATGCAAAGCCGGTACTTCATGGGTGGTCACGAGATAGGTTTCATGCACCACGTCCAGCATCGAAAGCGTATTCCCATTCAAATTGCGGCCCAAGTCCAGTACGCTCCAGCCATACTGGCCTCGCGCGAATGCCAGAACTTGTTTCAATTGCGGAGCCAAAACCTGTTTGGCCGCGGGGGCTGTGGGCGCGGTGAGGATCTCCAGGTTCGGGATACCGTTGGAAATGAGTCCATGCCAGAAGCTTTGATCGAGTCTCTGAAGATTGTTAACCGCGTCCACAATGGAATAGGGAGACTTCGTCTTCGCCAGGAACCCTATCAGGCCCGCCTGTAGATCGACGTCGGCCAACAGCACTTTCGAATGGACCAGGCGTGGCAGTTGGACGGCAACGTGGCACGCTAGTGTGGTGGCTCCGCAGCCCCCCTTCGCGGAAACAAACGCCAGCATTTTTCCGGTAGGTTTCTGACCTTCGCGAGACTGTTCGCGGGTCTTGGAGAGGCGCTCCAGGGCCGCCTGCAACGCGTCATGCAAGGGCGGGTACAGATATTCGCTAGCCCCGGCACGCAAGGCGTCCAGAATCGCTGCTGGCTCGGCTGTAGTATTCAGTGCGAAGACCGCCGGCTGCGCCGCTGTCGAACGAATTCTCTTTATGACGTCTTCGAGCGGCTCCCGCAGCCGCGTAACATCCAGCACGATCACATCGGGGCGGACGCGCTCGATTCGATCCAGGAATCCCGCCCAATCCGGCGGGAGTTCCGATAGCTCGAACAGCAACCGGACAGAGAGATTCTGAAGCGAGCGATTCAGCTCATCCCATAGCTCTCTAGTCTGGACGACGATTCCTGCGGCAATCGGATACACGTTTTTGAACTCCTGTTACTGCTGCTGTGGAGGCTGGCCGCCGCCGTTCGGCGCCGGCGTATTAGGCGGAGGCGTCCCTGGGGGCGCGGTCTGTCCCGCGGGTGTCGTACTGGGAATAATCGGAACCGGGACGTATTGCACCGGAGTCGGCTGCGATGGAGGCGGCGTCGGCGTCTCAATCTTGGTCAGTTCTTCCACCGGAAGAGTTCCCAGCGGCTTTGATAGCGGCACTGGACCCGTCACTTCCACGCCGGGTGTGCGCGGCGGATTCGATGAGGTATTGGGCGGCAGAAACTCGCTGGGCCTTTTCAAGTCGGGAAGCGGCGTTCCCTTGGCCATAGGCCGAACGATTTCAGGAGTCACCAGGACGATCAGCTCCGTGTTGTTCTTGTTGATCGTACGCGAACGAAACAGCTTTCCGAAGAACGGGATGTCTCCCAGGCCGGGGATTTTGCTGAAGCTTTCCGTGTCGCGATTGTCGAGCAGCCCTCCGATGGCAAAACTCTGCCCGTCTTCCAGCTCAATACCGGTCGTCACACGCCGTGTGTTCAGACCCGGAATCGTGAACCCGTTAAAAACCAAGCCGTTGGCATAATCGAGAGAACTCACTTCCGGTGTCACCTCCAGACGGATCGTCCCACGCGGCGTGACCGTAGGGGTAAAGTTAATCCGCACGCCGAACTCACGGAATGCGATAGTCACCTGCCCCACACCTCCGCCGCCACCTTGCAGAGTGGGATACGGGAACTCCCCGCCTGCAAGGAAGCTGGCGTTGTGGCCATTGATGGCCAAGACGTTAGGTTCAGCCAAGACTTGCAGAAGGTTTCTGGATGCCAGCGCCTGGATGGCGGTGGCCAGGTTCAGATCCGGACGGAAAAGGAAAACGTTGAGCGCCGTCCCTAGCGAAATCGTGCCGGCCGGAGTTGTTGAGACGCCCGGAGTTGCAGTAGAGATCGAGCCTATTGTATTGCCAACGCCATTCCCGGCGAAACTGATCGAGAGTTGGTTAGCCGTCGATCGATCCACGTCCGCGAACCTTACCTTCAGCAGAATCTGTGGATCCGTATCGGGGACGTTCACGTGCAGCAGATTGATCGTCTTGCCGAGTGTGGAGGCGATCATCACCGCGCGGTCTCCCGTGGTGAGATTGGGAACGGTTCCCCGCAGAAACACAGTGCCGTCCTCCAGGTCTAAAGTGACGTTATCGCCGCCCATCTCAGTGGCGAGCTGCCGCCGAACCGCATCGATGTGAGTCTCGTTGCGCTGCACGGTTAAATCGAAGAACAGCCGGTTCCCTCCCTGCTGCCACACCACCATGCTGGTCTCCCCGACTGTTTTGCCGTTGATGAGGATTTCGCGCGGGTTGATGGCCACCGCTTCCGCCAGAGCTCCATTCGCCACAGCAATGCGTTCAATGACGGTCGGGGAATCCACGAGCACCGATTTCCCGACTGTCACCGTCAAATCCCGCGACGCCGTGGCTTGCGTTGTTGCAGGCGCCTGAGCCAGCGCGGCGGTTATAGCCAGCCCGCTCGCGACAATCCCAACTACGCGTATCGACAACTTCATTACTGTTGGCCCTCCGAGGCGGATTTCTCTAGTTCACGGGCGAACTTCGACTGCGTCCGAGACGTACCGTGGATCACCTCGACCACGATGGGCGGAGGTGGTGGCTCGGGTTTCGCTTTTTCGGGAGCAGGCGGAGGCGGCGGTGGCGCGGCGGCCCGACGGCTTGTTCCCTTCGCGACAGCCGGAGCAGCCTTGCCACCCGGCGGCGGCATGCCGTTCTTGTTTGCGTATAGATAGGCGACTGTAGTTCCCTTGGTATCGGTCTCTTTTGTATCCAGCGGGTTCCGTAAAATTAACTGAATTCGTGTTTCGTTGCTCGCAAGGCTGAGAACTTCGGCCTGTTCCGGCGTAACCAGCATGTTGAGGACGCCCACGCTGACCGGCTTGCCTTCCGCATCCTTCGTGATGTTCTGGCCGGCAGAGAGCACCTCCACGTTCTGCATCAGTGTCTTGTTCTGGTCACCCAGTCCGCCGTTGCCCTTGGGCGGCGTACCAGAAATCAGAAGATCCACTTTAGATCCGGGGATCACGAACCCGGCGACACCAACAATGTCGTTCACCCGGACCGCCACCGCCCGCATGCCCGGCGGAATGGTCGCGGCCAGTCCCGCGCCGGCGCCTTTGGCGGCCAAGCGGGTGTCCAGAATCGGCTCATTTTCATAAATCTGAGAGGTCACGCCCCGGCCGACCGCATCTTCAGGCTTCACAATGGCACCCACGGGAATCGGGCCGCCCCAATCCAACATCTTCACGTCCACGTCCTTAATCAGCACGCCGTTGTCGAGGTTGTGAGTCGCTACCAGCACGCGGTTAGTCGGCGCGCTCTTGTTGGCCTCAAACTGGGCCGAGATGACCCGGTACAAGATGTAGCTGGCGGCAGCGGATACTACCAGAGCGAAAATCAATACGGTCAGCAGACGCTTATTCACGGCAAAAAACTCCCTTGTAAGCTCGCATTAACTTGCATTATTGGACGCCGCCAGACGCGAATTAACAATACCCCAAATGGAGGACGTCAACTGGCCCATGCTAATGAACATCGCGGCCCCGGACAGGCAGACGAACGCCAACAGTAGCGAATACTCAATCAGGTCCTGAGCCTGCTCGTTTCGCCAAAAGTTTATGATCCAGAGTAGCACTCCGTCCTCCCACTCTCTCGCCTCCCCGAAACGCCGGCGACCCGGGACAGAACAGGCGCCCGTGCGCCCGCCTGAACCTACCCGCTTCACTTCTCTAAGTTGCGAGTTCCGCAATTCCGGTCAAACCCGGCCCGAGACACTTAAGTACCGAGCTCGACCGGAACTCTGCCCTCTTAGCTGGTGGCGGCGGTATTCGCATTCGTCAGCACCGCATTCGCGGTGGTCCAAATTCCCAACAGAGACTGGCCCGCGCTGATAAACAGCGCGGCCGAGGCCAGACACACAAACGCGAGTAACAACGTGTACTCGATTAAGTCCTGACCTTGCTCATCACGAATGAAACGAACGATAAACTGCTTCATTTTTGATTTATCCTCCTAGTTTTCTGATTCCGGCCAAACCCGGCCCGAAGCACTCAAGTGCCCGAGTTTGACCGAAACACTGCCTGCTTAACTGCTAGCCGCGGTATTCGCGTTGGTCAGGACCGCATTCGCGGTGGTCCAAATTCCCAACAAAGACTTGCCCGCGCTGATAAACAGCGCAGCCGAGGCCAGACACACAAACGCGAGTAACAACGTGTACTCGATCAGGTCCTGACCTTGCTCATCGCGAACGAAACGAACGATAAACTGCTTCATTTCTAATTTGTCCTCCAGTGTTTGTGATCACGAGGTCTTTCGAAACCTCGTGAGGTTGTGTGATCCGGAGATCACGTGCTCCCCCACCAATGTTCCTGGTGGAAGTCCGTTCGCCGCTTCCGGCCGCACTCACGGCCGGCCGGAACACGATGGCGATACCGTCGTCATAGACGACACGCCAGCGGCTAGATCCTTTCAGAGTTGTGGCAAGGGGCGCTTGCGGAGGCAACAGAATGGTATCCACGCCGTACTGATCCAGCGTCTGCTGCCAGTCCCACTTCACGCCGAGCACGCTCAACCACTTCTCGACGTTGGCGCCGCCATAAAAGTCACTGCGCCCATCCCAAAATACTTTTCCGCCCTCCGGCGATCTCGTATACAGAAGATAATCGCCCCATTCGTCGTTGGTGAAAATGCGCAGGGCCGGATCCTGTAGCACACTCAATGCGCCGACCGGATACGCGTTCGCATCGTACTCCGGCTTCAATGCCGTCCCCGCGGCCGGAGAATGCATCGCCAGTCCGAACAACACCAGGATTGCCACCGGAATCGCGTGGACCCGCCACAGCCTCTCGATCGGCGCGACTTCGTCCGAGGCAGCACGTACCAGCTCGGCCGCCTTCTGAATCCACACAGCGATCCTTGCCCGGCTCAGCGATTCCAGCCAATCCACCACCGCCGTGGCCGTCAGCGGCGCCGCCACGATCATGAAAATCGGAACGTTGCGCACCACCAGCAGGGACAGATGCGCCCACGCTGCCAGCAGCAGCACTTCGGCAAAGCGCCTGCGGGCGCCATACCAGATCGCCGCCCCGAACCCCAAAATCAGCATCATCTCGAAAAAGATCGCAGCCGGACCCTGGAAATTCGCAGCCTGGAACTCGCTGATGAACGCCGACTGTCTTGGATCTTGCACGTATTGCCAGATGTGCTGGTGTAGATGGTACGTATAAGGATTGATCAGGCTGGCCGCCAGGCATCCCAGCGCAGTCGTGAAGTATGGGATCGAGGCGCGCACCGCCTTCCAGCGCTCTTCGCTGGTGGCCGCGATCACCGCTCCCGCCAGTTCCCCGGCGCCGACCAGGCCCACAATCGCGATACCGAATACAAACCCGCCGTGAATATTCGTCCACAGCACGGCCAGCCCCGGCAGCCACCACAGCAGCTTCCGCCGCCCTTCCCGAACCCGTTCGAGGATGGAGAGATATATCACGATAAACAACATGCTGAACAAGTGCGGACGGGCCAGCCAATGGATGGAGGATCCGGCTGCCGCCAGGACCGTGAGGCCAATCGCCACCAGCAGGTTTTGACTGCGCCGGGCGATCAGCTTGTATAAGAGAGCGAAGGTCACACAAATCACGAAAAAGCTGGTCAGGGCCACGCCCCCCAAACCCGCCCGGTTGAAGATCGCCGCCGCGCCCACGTCCCAGAGCCACTCCCAGGCGAACCAGGGCTGGCCGGGCATGGTAAAGGAGAACATATCCGTATAGGGGACCTGATGATGCGCCAGGATCCACTGTCCGGTTCGGACGTGCCAGCCTGTGTCTCCGTCGCCCAACAGGGTGCGGACGCCCTGCATCCGGGTGAACAGAAATACCACCGGCATGAGGAACGCGATGTCCGTAAGGGACGGCATCAGCCGAAATATCGGATTGGGCTTCAATTCGGTCATTTATTCACTGCGGTACCGAAAGATTTTTCCCTTCCAAAAAACATTGTGGTCAAGGAAGTCCAGTGCGCCAATGGACCGTTGATCCCGCTGCCGCCAGTACCCTTAGCCCAATTGCAGCCAGTACGTTTTGCCTGTACGCGGCAAACTGACGGTATAAGAGCGAGGCCATAAGGCAAATGATGAAAAACCCGGCCACGACTACCCCGACCCGATTGATGAGCCCGGACGCCCTGCACACAAGCGGGCAGGCAGACCAGCGGCGCGTTACCGAGCGTCGGTATCAGCCGGAAGATCGGATTGGACTTCAGTCCCGTCATGCTCCTCAGTGGATCAACGCCGGTTTGTAGGAAATCAGCGGTCTCGCGGTGGGAAGTAGTTCCACCTGTCCACCGCCCTCCTGTCGGATCATCCCGGTGATGACCTGAAGTGCAGCAGTGATGTTCGGATTCCCAGGTCCGAATTGCAGCCAGGCGCCCCGTGGCTGATAGATATTGCCGTTGAGTGACATTGGTGCAGAGGCCGCATAATTTAGCTGTGGCGATGTAAAAGTAACACCATTGTCATGAAGCACGTCCGGTAAGGCGTTTATGTTGGTGCATGTACCGTTCGCGCAAGGACGACTAAGAATGTCCGCCGTATCCGGGTTGTACTCCAGGGTCGAATTCCGCCGGTCCTGCCAAAACAAATTTCCGTTGTAATCGCCGAGGTATTGAATGTTGGGGTCCGTCAAGTTGTTCCTGTTCAGACCGTAAAGAGTAACCGAGGCGGAATTGCCCGTTTTCAGATCAATGTATCCCTGGTAAAGCCGAGGCATGTTGCCAATGCCCGGAATGGCCACCATCTGCGACATCAGACCGGGGTAAGTGTATAAGGGATTGTCGTCGATCGTAATCGCGCCTTGTGCATCGTAAGATGGAGCGGTGGTGATGAACTGCGTCCCGACCGTGGTGTCCCCAGTGACCGTCGGTTGTCCATTCGCGCCGCCAAAAGTGAATGCAGCGGCAGTGTTGCTGCCGTTTTCGGTTTGGACGTTGGTCCCCACCATTACGTATTGGCCCGCTCCGAAATCAGTTTGGCCACCAGCCCGAAGGCCACCGTAGAACAGATAGGCAGGAACTTGGGTGCTGTAGGGATTCGCCGCGCCCGAAGCTGTTGCTGTGTTCAAGGAATTGTTATTGCTACAGGCACCGTTTGCACGGAATTGAACGTTCCCGGTAAGAACAATTTGGTTCCCAGTCGGAACGCCTGAACCATTTACGGCGTAGTATTGATACGGACCAAGTATGAGCGGGGAATTCGCACTCCCACCCGTGATCGTCCCATTGGGAATGCCACACGTCGCGATGGGGGCCCCCCCGGAGGCGGCAATCCGAGGCTGCGCTCCGTTAGCTACATCCTTTGTCGGATCCTCAAACTGGGAAGGTGTCGCGGTACTCGTGGGAGGAGGGGTCCACTTCGAAGGATCATTGACTGCTCCCGTGTACGTGGCGTCTTTGCGCACTTGCGTCGACGAGGAATAAACATCCGCGCTGCCACTCGTCATGCCAGCGTAGTTTCGGTCGTTTCCTCCGCACTCGGGCCGATTGGTCCCATCACAAGTGGAGGCGAGAACTATTCCATTGGCGGCACAGAGGGTAGCGGGGCTGGATGAACCCGGACAGTTTGAAGAAGGCGCACTTCCGGCTGCCCCCGAACCCTGAAGGTCCACGTCTACACCACAATCCTTGATGAATCCTTGTCCTGGATTGGTCCGGCTGCTGATGCAGTCTCCTTCGCGATCCAAAGCGATGAACGATCCCGGAACAACGACGCTAACAAGTCCCGCTGTCGCAACCGCGGAGACAATTCCTTCAGTTCGACCAATCACGGCAGAAAACAATTGAGGGATCGTTTGCGTGGTTCGCACCGTGGCCCAATACGCAATATCCTTAACACCTATAGCCGTGGGTGGGTTTTGATTCTCCGGGAGGTGGCCCGCCTGTCCGTCGTTGGCTTGGATTCTCACAAGCTGCCGCCCGCTTAGTCCAGCCGGAGTAAAGCCATTGCGTTGAGCATAAAGACAGCCGTTCCACAGGTTACTGTCCGTGCCCCCCAAGGCGGCGCTGGTGCAATCAACGGCTGCAGGCTGGCAGTACACCGAAGTCTGACCGGTCGGCGAACCGGGACAGCTAAAGCCGAAAGTTGAACTGACCCGCGCAGCCGCCTCGGTCACGGCCGCCAATGCCGCCGCGTCAGCCGAGGACTGAGCTTCCTTCTGCACAAAGAAAGACCACCCGAGGTCTACGGCCAAGCCCATCATGCCGCACATGGCCACAAGGGCCAGGGTGACCAGGACCAGTGCCTGTCCAGCAGATTTCCTTTTTCGTAGTGGCATATTCACCTCAGAACTGGACCGTATCGCTCGAGTTGGCCCACAGATTAACTTGGGCGAAAGATTGCGGGTGTGCACCGGGCCAAAACATGGCCAAAGCGGAACGGAACGGCGTGGTAATAATAATTTCGACGGGGGTGCCTCTCGCGTTGAAGGGATTCGGCGGCCACACCGCAGAGCACGCTGTGCCAACCCCAATCTGGGTACCATTCAGATTGCATTGGAACCCACCGGTTCCGGCCGGGGCACGAAACGTTAGCTGGGTAGTGGCGGGATCTAACCCAACCCCATCGCTTTGAATGACCGCGGCTATTTGTGCGGCCGTCTGGGCGCAATCATTATTGACACCCGGAGGATTGTTAACGCAATCCACACCATGGACAACAGCGAATCTCACTCCTTCTCGCACGGCGTGTGACGCCGTGTTGTACATCCACATTCCGCGTGAGATTTCGAAAACCGAGATCAGAGTGAAGATTATAGGGATTCCGACCAGGGTCATCTCGATCGTGGTCGCACCTCGCCGGGAGTTCTTCCTCATTAATCGATAACCCTCGCTTCTGCGGTTCGTGCCAAGCGAAGTTTCCCAGTTAAAATTCCGGGGATCGGAATCATAGGAACACTTTCATACGTAACGATCGCCTGCACGGATGTGGCGGTGGCGGTCACGCCGCAGTCTGCGCAAGCCGGGGTTGTGCTGCTGTTGAGAATGACAGCAGTGACCCAGAGCGGTGCGGCACCGCAGCTTAGAACACCAACCATGTTCGGCATCACTCTTAACTCACCAAGTGCGGAGCCGCATACGTTCGACAGGTCTCCTTTATCGTCCGCAGCACGAACCGCAGCCGCGCGAGCTGCATTCTGCGTTGCGATGCACGCGTACGCGTAGTACCCAAAATCGAGAACCCCTACGAACAGGAAAAAAACCCATGGCACCATCAGCGCCGCTTCCACCATGGCGCTGCCCTTGCGCCCATCCTTTCCGAAGAATTTCCTTGTGATCTGTCTCATCACATCCTCCACGCCTTTCCCGCCAGCTTCTTCGATTTGGGCGGGGCCTCATTCCCGCGGTCCTTGAAGCTGACTTTTCGGAAAGTGAATCTGATCTGACGCGCGCCGTCGTCCGTCTCGACAACGCCCTCGACGCATGCGCGTAACGCCAGGTACTTGGCGCCCGCGCTAGTGTCACTGACGGGAAGCGATAATTCCAGGCGCACCCTTTCACCGGGCTGCGGCACGTTGGTATACTCGCTCACGGCGGGTACCAACAGAACTAAGTTGCGGGTGTCGATCGACACCGCGAGGCCACAGACTCTAAGACTAAAATCAGGGCCGCAAAACACGCTGCACGGCAACTGCACCTGTGCCGAGAACGCCCCTACAGGCAAACTCATTGAATCTCCAAGTGGCTAGCGATAGGATCTAATACTAGAGGGTTTACCTGACCGGTTCAAGACTGTGGATGGCGGGCAGCGAACTACCGACTAAAGTCCATATAGCAATATCTGTTAGCATTGTCGGCGCTCTGTATCACCGCTGGTCTCATTATTTATCTGTAACTTAGGAAGCGGTAGAAAACGTTAGCCGCGGAGGTTCATAGTACTAACCCCGATCCTCGCAGCGGAAATCTGTACTATAATGACTTAATGGCTTTGAAAAAGTAAAACAGAGTTGCCCAGAGTTGGCGCAGCGAATAGGAGGGATTCTCTGCCCGTGGTATTCAACCAGCAGTATAGTATTTTTGTTTTTGCGGATGAGCCGGTTCTTCTGCACGGCTTGCAATATATGCTCTCAGGCACGCCGCGCTTCCGGCTAGCCGAAATGTTTGATAACATAGCCCAGATGGCTGGGGCGGCGGAGAAATACCAGCCCAGCGTCATCCTCTACACTCTTTCGCTCGATCCGGATCTGGCGCAGATTAAGGCATTGCGCCGAATTACTCCCGACTCGAGGATCATTCTGTGGACCCGCGAGTTTTCTACGGAACTCGGCCATGCCGCGCTCGAAATGGGAATAAAAGGATTTCTGAGCACCACGGCGAGTGCGGAGACTGTTCTCGAATGCCTGCGATTTGCGGCTTCTGGCGAACTCTGGATGGAGCGTGGGCTGGCCAGCAGTATGTTAAACTCGCGGCCAGTAGCTCTCAGCCCTCGGCAGACCCAGCTGCTAAGCCTGTTGGTGCAGGGGCTCAAGAACCGGGAAATCGCGGCGCAGATGGGAATCTCCGAGGGCACAGTGAAGGCCTACCTGACTACAATTTTTGAGAAGGTCGGCGCACGCGACCGATTTGAGCTGGCGCTGTTTGGGATGAAGAGCCTGCCGAACATACGCGCCGCGCAGTACGAACGCGTTTCGCAAATGACGAGGAGCCCCTACGCGCGCACGGCGGTCGGCCGCTAAGCCCAGTAGGATGGATCCGCGGGGGCGGTTCAATGATGGTCGGATAGATACACATGCAGATGCGACTTCAATGGAACTCCGCCAAAAAGAGGTCGGCAAGAAAGAACCGCATTCAGGGACTTTTCGAGACTCGGGCTCCCGGTGTTGGCGGGCCATCCATTTTTAGCCTGCTGGGTTCGATTTGCTTCCACGGCGCCGCGGTGTTCGGTCTCACCGCCATCTCCCTGCGCCCCTACGTTCCCCCGGCGCCGCCGCCCACCAGCTTCGATCCAACCGTTATTCGCATCGGCGACAAGCTGTTTTTCGTGACCAAACTCGAGCCGGCGGACGCTCCCAGAGAAATCCCGAGTCCTAGGCCGGCGCCTCCCAAGAAACTGCTGGCCAAGGCGACGGAAGTAAAGACCCTGGCTCCCCCGGCTCCGGCTGCGGAGACCGCGGCCCGCCAGGCACCCAAGATCTTCGTTCCGCCTGAAGTTCGCCGCAACGTGATTTCCGAGTCGACACTGATTCAGCCGCTTTCGCCGCCGGATCTGGTACCTGCGATTACGCCCTTGCCTAGCTTCCGCGTCTCCACGGGGTTTCCCAGATTTACTAAGACTTTTGTCGTGCCTGGCAGGCGCTCTCCCTCACCTCCAGATCCGACTCCCGTACCGCCTCCCCCCAACGTCGAATTTGCCAGTGCCGTTCCGGCAGTCAACCCCTTGCCGTCCGCGTTACAGCTGCCGCCAGCTCCGCCGCCGCTGATCACAGATGAGCCGCCCCGGATATCCTCGACTCGCCCCTTATCAGCAGTGGGCGATCCGGCGAATATTCTTTCTTTGAGTGATCGGCCTGTGGCACCATCGGACCGGCTAATTGTCCCGCCGGGGAACGTGCTCGGGGCAACCGGCGACGGAGTGATCCTGCGCTCAGGGACGGCGAACGGAGATTCCGCCGGAAAGTCGGGCGATCAGGCAGGAAAATCAGCCGGCACCACCGCGGGCTCCACTCCCTCGGGCGGCGCTAGCAGCCCAGGGCGCGGAGGAGCAGCCTCGCCCCGTTCCGAGAGCAGCGCGGGGATGTCCGGGGGCGCGACCTCCGGGAGTTCAGACGGCGGCCCCATTCCCAAGGGCGGCGTGCAGCGAAGGCCGTCGAACGGAACGTTTGATGCGGTCGTGGTGCAGTCCTCTGATCAGTCTCGTGAGAGCAAGGAACTGCTCACCGGGCGACCGATTTATACCGTATACGTCACGCTGGGCACCCCCAAAGACTGGGCACTCCATTTTTGCGTTCCGGGGGAAACAGAACCCGCCGGGAAAGGGGACGTGGTGAAGCTCGGAGCCGCTATACCGATTCAGGCGCCGTATCCCACCACACTCGTGCGTCCCAATGTTGCGGTACCGTCCTTCTACAAAGAGGTTCTGGTATACGGATATGTGAATGCATCCGGGCACATGGAGAATTTGAAGATGGTGCGACCCATCAAACCCGAGACGGATCAGGCGTTGCTGGCCTCTCTTTCGCGCTGGGCATTCCGTCCCGCCAAGCGCGATGGCGTGAATATCGGAGTCGAGTTCGTTTTGTCAATTCCTGTCACGGGTTTGTAGACGCAGTCTCAACGGTGTTATGACTCTAATGGCGTGTCCTACCGTGATTCACGCGTTACTACCTGCAAAAGTGTGTGGTTCGCCGTAGCGAGGCGCTCCACGGAAATGGCTTTCGACTTCCCGACAGGCTCGCCCATAGTCCCAAGAATCCGCCACGATGGCTGGTGACGGCCGGGCGCCAGTCTGATGCGTGAATCCACTTTGAGAGAACGCTCGCTCCCAGCGTGGCATCGTTGAGACTCCGGCATCTTCCGGCGATCACATCGTCCCTTGGCAGGCCAGCCCATTGTCGCCGTTTACATTGGAGTACGGCGCCACCCGCAGCTCTACCAGGACCGACTACTTAGAATTAATTAAGTGAACGTTACGCCGACTTGCGGCGAAACCAACCCATCAACCCAGCAAGACCGGTGCCGATAAGGAAGACGGATGAAGGTTCGGGTACGGATGAAGGCGACGGCGTAGAACCGATGGCGCAATTAGCTCCGCACGATAGACGTTCTATTTGATCGCTATAGACCATCAGCAGAGTGCCGTTGCTGAAATCTGGACTAGTGAAGTCACCGCGCTCATTTGCATTGGACCCGATGAGAGTTATGGTGTTGGCGACGGGATTAGCCAGATATACATTGCCAAAGTTATCATTTATGATGACTTGACCGTTCAAAGCGTTCGAGCTGGAAATCACGCCGGTACCATCGGGAGCATACGACCCGCCGGGCGAAGCCAGGGTCTTAATAAGTGCGCCTGTCTGTACGTTGTAGGCCCTCACGCTCCCATTGACTTCTATGTACGCCGTTAGTCCGTCAGGAGAGACTGACACTCCATCAATGTTGGTCAGCCCAGGGACAATGGTACGGAAGGTGTTGGTAGTCGGATTGATCGCGATGAGTCCCCCGCCAAAAGTGGACGCGATGAGCTCACCGGTAACGCTATCCGCTGCAAGTCCCCATTGTGGTTCCGGTAGTCCTGTGATGTTTAACGGGGTGAAAACGCCCGTGCTGGTGAATGAGCCATACTGCGTTCCGTTCCCGCCATAGGCTATTCCGTTTAGGGTTGCATACCCATTGGCGCCAGAATTGAAGCCGCTGTGGGTTGTCAGTGCACTCCCTGGAGTTTGTCCATCAGCATCGTTGAAGACATAGAGCGTGCTGTTTGCAAAATCGTCGACAAGGACGTTGTAACCACCACTGCCGTTTCCAACCACGGTGGTGCCGAAAGGGCCTTGACCGAAAGTCGCAGCCGTGCTTGCAAGTCCGCTGGCAAACGTGGTTACGCTGAAGCCGTCCGCGATGCCGGTTGCGTTCAGAATCAGATTCGCTTTTGCGGGCAAGGAGAGAACAGCCATCGCAGCCACAGCCGGCAGAAGTCCATGAATTCGATATTGCATTGCGCTTCCCTTCTCTATCGAAAAATTGATGACTCCGTAGATTCGGTCTACAGGTTAAGCATTATAATCACAATCTTCGGCCGAGGCAAGATCCAGAACTTGCAGTACGAGGGGCTGCACAAAAGTGGTGACCCTTGGAGCGGAAACTGCGAAAAAGGGAAAGTGTCTCACCAAGGTGTCACCCCCGCCGGGTCAAGACGAGTGAAAACCGATGAAGTCAGATCTTTCCACCGGCCAGTGCCGTCAGGCGGGTGTCGATGTGTTCCAACCGCCGAATCAGCTCCGCATATTGAACATCGTCCTGCGCCGGCACCTTCCTCTTGACCGCGAACGTCCCGCTGGGCTCTAAGACGCATTGCTCCACCTCATCCAAATCGTCAAATCCCTGCCGATGCAAGACCGTCAGCAGCTCGGAATGCGATAGAAGTTCCTTTGCGAGGTTCTGATTTTGGACTTTGCCCCGCTCGATCAGCGTTGTCGGTTTCCCTTCTACGATTTGGTCCAGCCGGCGGTGTTTGAACAGAAAGCGAACCACCAGGTAGTTCACTCCCAGAAGAGCGAACGCGCCAATCAGGCCGCCGGAAACCGAATTATCGTTCCCGATGATGGCGTTCTGTACGGTGTTCGACAGTGACAACAGCACCACCAGATCGAATGGATTTAATTGCGCCAATTCGCGTTTTCCGAAAATCCGCAACAGCACCACCAGCGCCAGGTACACTACCACGGGTCGTAAGATCTTCTCCGCTAAGGGCACCATCAGGACGAACATATCATTCCACATAGGAACGATTATCGTTGGTTACTCAGCCCAGAGGGCTAGCGCCTTGGCGTTTAGCAGGACGCTTGTGAGATTCGCTCAATCTCCTTAGCGATATTCTCGACGGAGAGAATAAAATCGATGCATCCGCTGGCGATGGCGCTCAAGGGCATATCCGGCTGCCCGGCTGTATCGATCTTCTGCGCGATCGTAATACCGCCCACTTCTTTTATGCCGCACAGCGCCGCGGCTCCGTCTCCGTCATAGCCAGAAAGAATGACGGCGATCAACTGGCCGTCCCAGTTCTGCGTGAGAGAACGAAGAAACACCGTAATCACATCGGGCCATCCGGTGGGTTTCGAGGTCGGCTTGAGACGGAACTCGCCGTCTAGAACGTGCAAATCACGCTGCTCCGGGATGATGAACACGCGGTTGGGCTGGATGAGCAATCTCTCCGTGATCAGCTCAACCGGCATCTTCGTAACGTGCGGGAGCGCCTCGTTAAGCAGGTTGGCCACTATTCTCATATGATTCACGATGACGATCGCGACACCCGTATCGCCAGACAGATGCCGCATCAACTCGGTATAACTCTCGATGTCGCCCGAGGCGCCGCCTACGCAAACCACCGGAAAATTTTTACCGAGACTCTCTGTTTTCATTCTGTTCCCGCACCACTCGCTGGGCTACGATCGGGCAAAGGTGCGGAAACGACCAGAGCATGGTCGGAAATAAACAGTCGATGCAGACCGTTCGGCGAAGTCTTGAGCCGCACCCCAGGGAACATGTGCAGGCTCTGTTGCAGCACGTCTAAAACAATCGAGCTGCATAACTTCGCTTTTCGCCGGCGATCAAAAAACGGAAGCAGGAAGCTGATCATTCCCCGCCAATCGAAGGGCGCGCCGATCAGATGAAAACTGAAAAGTTCGGCGTCGTCCTCCTGCTGCTGGGTCGCTGGAATGAGGATTTGATCCCACGACGAGCCGTAAACCTTCCGGTCACAGACCATATGAGCTCCTTGGTATATGCCATGGCCCGATGAGAAGAAGCGGCAGCCGTCTGTGAATTGCAATTCTACGTGACTATAAGGGCCATGTGTGAGCAGACGGATGATCTTGGTCACCAAATTACCCGGACCCCAGTAGAACAGCAGCTTCATCATACGGTGCCGGGCGGTAGGACGGCTATACGTGGTAAAGCATACGAGGGGCCGTTGAGGAATGCTGGCGGATGTATTTCTACTCATGACCTTAGGACCTACCTGAAGGGGGAATGGTAGCCGTTAGTCGACACTGCCGCTTTCGACGGATTACATCCAGGTTACCTGGAAGCTAGCTTCTCGACCGCCTCTTCCATGCTTTGCGGACGTTTTAACACGCCCTCGAACAAATCACCCAAGCTATCGAATCGCGCCAGCGCGTTGCCCAGATGGAATTGTTCGGGTGTAAGCTTGGGTGTCACTTCGCGCCAGGCGAGCGGCGTCGCCACCGGAGCACCCGCATACGCACGCACGGCATATGGAGCCGATATCGTCTTGCCTTCGCCGATCTGCATCCAGTCGAAATACACTTTCCCTTTTTCGCGCTTGGCGACTGTCCGAGGCGTCGTGAACAGGTCCGGACGCTCTTGCGTCACCATGGCCGACAGCAGCTCGGCGAATGATCGCACCTGATCATAGGTGTAGCGAGGCTCTAAGGGCACGAAAATGTGCATACCGTCGCCGCCGGTGGTCTTGGGGAAACTCTCGAGTTCGGCGCGGTCGAGCTTCTTCCGCACCACCAGCGCCGCTTCCACGATCTTCTCGTAACTGCACTCCTGCGGATCGAGATCGATCAGCATATAGTCGGGGTTCTCCAGCGACCCCATCCGGCTCATCCACGGATTGTGGTCGATGCAGCCCAGATTTACCAAGAACAGCAGCGTCGCGCGATTGTCGCCGATTGCGTAACAAATATCCTCGGCCATTCCGGTGCGCAGCCACTTCGGAAAACTGGCGGCGACTGCCTTCTGGAAAAAGAAAGGCTCGTCGATGCCGTTGGGATATCGCTTGAGAGACAGCGGACGGTCTTTGAGATGCGGCAGAATCAGGGGCGCCACGGCATCGTAATAATTCAGCAGATCGCGCTTGCGATAGCCGTCCTTCGGATAGAAGATTTTATTGAGGTTGGTGAACTTGAGGCGATGACCGTCGATGTTTAAGGTGGTTTCGGTCAGAGAGGGATTGAGCAGGGGCGGCCGCATCAGTAAAGGGCCGATGTCCGTTCGGAAACCGAGCCACACGGGAGCGCGCAATTTCCCGTCTTCCGTCCGGTTAGTGAATTGAACCTCGCACACCAGTTCCGGCTGCACCCACGTGACATTTTTCTTCGGCAAGTTCTTTTCAGGTTCCAAGGGACACTTGTCAGTCACTAACGGCAGCAACCGGTCGTAAATCGACTTCATAGTCTTGCGGTCGAACCCCGTACCCACGTTCCCTGCCCACCTCAGTTTGCCGCCGTCCTGGACCCCCAGGACTAGCGCGCCAAAGTGATCGCGTTCGCCTTCGGTGAACCCGCACAGAAGAAACGAATCCGACGAATGGACCTTGTACTTTACCCAATCGCCCGACCGGCGCGATTCATAGAAGCTCGAAGCCTTCTTTCCTATAATCCCTTCGACTCCCTGCTCTTTCGCCGCCTCGAATAAAGCTTTCCCATCGTTGAAATTCTCGGAATAGCGGATGACGTCGGTGGGTTTCAGGACGTCCTTCAACAGCCGTTTGCGCTCGATAAGCGGCAGGCCGCGCAGATCGCGTCCGTCCAGATACAGCAGATCGAAGGCATAGAACACCACGGGATGATGACGTGCCAGGGTAGCCACCGAACTCGCATCGGCCACATTGATGCGCCGCTGGAGCAGTTCGAAACTCGGTACACCGCGATTGTTCAGAGCCGCGATTTCGCCATCGACAATCGCCGTCTGAGCCTTGATGCGGTGCGGCAGAATCGACAACTCTGGATACTGCCGATCAATCGCGTTTCCGTTGCGCGACACCATCCGGACTTGGCCATCCTGGATGTAGCAAATCGCCCGGACGCCGTCCCACTTCACCTCATAGATCCAGTCCTCGCCGGATGGCGGGTCACCCCTGCCGATCTGTGCCAGCATGGGCGTGCCAATTTCGGGAAGCTTGACCGTTTGCTTACCAGTTTTCTTAGCCGATTTTTTGTCCAGCCCGCGAGCGATCTCTTCCTGCGTCCGCCCGGTCAGAACGCTGACCGCATGGTCTTCGGTATTCCATCCCGGCTGCGCGGACGCGTCCTTCTTCTTCAGCAGCAGCCATTCATTCCCCTTGCCGCGTTTCATGCGCACGATGGCAAACTCGCCGGTGATCTTTTCACCGTGCAGGCGAAACTTGAAGTCGCCGCGGGCAAGTTGTTCTTCCGCCGAAGCGTCGCCCAGCAGGTCATACGAGCCGCGATCCCACAGCATCACGCTCCCCGCCCCATAATTGCCCTTGGGAATCACCCCCTCGAAACTTCCGTACTCGATCGGATGGTCTTCCACCATCATCGCCAGCCGTTTTTCAGCCGGATCTAGCGTTGGACCTTTAGGAACTGCCCACGACTTGAGTGCGCCCTCTACTTCCAGACGCAAATCGTAGTGCAGGTGCGTCGCATGGTGGCGTTGAACGCAATACTGGAGCGGTCCGCCGGACTTGGGATGCTCGGACGCAGCAGGCTCGGGAGTCCGGTCGAAATGGCGCTTTTCGCTGTATTTTTTGAGTGACAAGGCGTTTACAAAACTGGCCTAGAATGTTTGCGGTATAGTAGAAAACGAATCTTTCAGGCGAGGTATCTACCACATATGGCTTCGACCGTTTGGAAAGGGCATCTCACCTTCGGGCTCGTTTCGTTCCCAGTCAGATTGTACAGCGCCGCCCGTGGCGAAAGCATCAGTTTCAACCAACTCCACAAATCCGACGGCTCACGGATCAAGCAGATGATCTACTGCGCGGCCGAGGATAAGCCGATCCCTCGCAGCGAGATCGTTAAGGGCTACGAGTACGAGAAAGACCGCTATGTCGTGATCGAGGACGAAGAGATCAAGAAAGTGGCCCCCGCGACAGCCAAAGTCATGGAGATCCAGGAGTTTGTGAAGTCCGAGCAGGTAGATCCGATCTTCCTTGAAACGTCGTACTACATGGCGCCCGACGAAGCCGGCGAAAAACCGTACGCGCTGCTATTCGACGCCCTAAAGAAGACCGGCTACGTGGGCGTGGCAAAGATCGCAATGCACAATCGCGAACACGTGGTGATCCTGCGCCCGGGACAGAACGGCGTGCTGATGCACACCATGTATTACAGCCACGAGATTCGCAAGGTCGATGAGTTCCGTACCGACCTCAGCCTGGTAAAAGAAAAAGAGCTGGCGCTGGCGACCAGCCTCATTGAGGCGCTGGCGGCCGATTTCGAGCCCGAGAAATACAAGGACGACTATCGCGACAATCTGCTGAAGATGATCGAGGCCAAGAAGCAGGGCGAAGAAGTGGTCGCGACGCCGGAACCGAAGGAATCGAAGGTCGTCGACATTATGGAGGCGCTCAAGGCGAGCCTGGCGGCTGCCAAGAAACCCGCAGCATCGGCCAAAACCAGCGAGCCTGCTGCTGAAGAGATTCGTCCAGCTCGCAAGCGCGCGAGGGGCTAGGCGCCAGACACAGTTTTCAGCAACTCTTCCGCATACACCGCCCCAGCCGGAGTTTCTTCGTGCTTGAAGAACACGTACACATCGCGGCCTGCCGCCAGCATCCCCCGCACTCGTCCGGCGACCTCGGCACGCTCCTCAGGTGAGTAATCCTCTTTACGAAGCCGCACGTAGACGAACCCGGCCGTGACCACCTCGGGAACCTCGAATTTGTCCGATTCAGCCAGGCACAGTGCGATTCCGTGCTTTTCGAAGAGTCGGTACACCTCATCAATTAACCAAGACTTGTTGCGGAACTCGAAGGCGCAGCGGATATCCTTGGGCAGTTTTTCGACGAAATCCGTCAGCGTCGGCAGGTCAGCCTTGAGATTGGGCGCGAGCTGAAAGAG
>Ga0105240_10002230_pt1 | contig 31523 bp, 28 predicted proteins | sample KBSC54metaG_FD_80426 | JGI IMG/M metagenome (GOLD analysis project Ga0105240, IMG submission 80426) | Corn rhizosphere microbial communities from Kellogg Biological Station, Michigan, USA - KBS C5-4 metaG | ecosystem: Host-associated > Plants > Roots > Rhizosphere > Soil | place: Michigan, USA... | reverse complement strand
CTTTCTGCTTGTCGATTTGGTATTGTTTCTTCATCTGCGACTCTCCTTGCAAAACACATTTGCCGGAGCCTATCACGGCTCCGGCGAGAGTCGCACGTTTCAACTAAATTCCGGGCATCCTCCAATGCCCAAAACGGGCGAAACAATCTTTATCCGTTCTGGCGCCTCGGCGTAATACTGTTCATACAGAATGGATCTGCTTATCGCAGCGCGGGACGGCGACGAAGGCGCCTTTCTACAACTCTTCCAGCAGCACAGGTTGCCCCTGTTCCGCTTCGCATACCGAATGACCCGGTCGGTGGCGGATGCCGAGGACATCGTTCAGGAATGTTTCCTGGAACTCCTCCGACCGGGATGCGCCTACGATCCCGCAATGACCAGCCTGCGGACATACTTGTTCGGCGTCGTGAGGAACCAATCGCTGCGACGGCTCGGCAGCCGCTCGAAGCAGACGGAGCCGGACGGAGCGACGCCACATTTTCCATCGCCCGAGGGGCAGCTTTTGCGGATCGAATTGGAGAATGCCGTTGCACGCGCGGTGACCGCACTGCCGAATGAAATGCGGGAAGTGCTGATTCTCGCGCACTACGAGGAGATGGCGATCGCGGAGATCGCAACCGTGATCGGAGTCGAATCGACAACAGTCAAGTCGCGCTTGCAGCGGGCGCGAGCCGACTTGAGAGAGACGCTTGCGGCATACATGCCGAGGATGGGGAAAAGATGACCGACAACGAACTTGACGAAATGCTTGACTGCTGGCGGACCCCTGCCCTGCGGGAATCGCTCACGGACGAAGTGCGAGCGGGGTTTGCGCAGATCGCGAAGCCCGTGCCACAGCGGCGCAGGTTACCGAGGATTCGCTTCGGCAGGTTGGCGATAGCGACAGTCGCGGCGGCGACTTTCCTGTTCGCAATCGTCCAGGTGTCGCCGCGAACGGTCCGGACGGCGTCGTCCGGGTTTCGTATTCCGTTCTACGTGGAGTCGACCTTCGAACGATTTGGCGACGACGGCTCGCTTGAATATCGATCGCGAATGACGGCTTTTCCGTATGGGGGAATCGACTTCAATATGTCGGTGGTGGAAGAGTCCGGCAATCCGATTCGCAGCGTGTTTCAGGGCATCGCCAGCGCGATTCGGAACCAATTTGTCCTGGCTATGCCTTCGCTCGTGCTTCCAAAGCAGCCTCCGATGGCAGAGCCGGCATGGTTTGCCGGGTTCGTGAGGAGTGGCTGCACGCAGGGGAGAACGGTGGTGGGGCACGAAACGATTGCGGGCTATGCGACAACGATCTTGCAGTCTGAGACGCCACGGGGACGGCTGAGAGTCTGGATGGCACCCGACTTGGCCTGCTATTCACTCAGGCTGACGGACGAATTCGAGGAGGCAGACGGTAGCTACCGGCTGCGACTCAGGAAGAACGCGGTTACGGTCACGATGAATCCGTGAACGGCTAATCTCGCGGCGAGCGAAGCGAAGTTGGATGCCTTCCCGCTCGCAATGTGGCCACATCTGGCCATAATATGAACATGGAGACGGGTGTACGGGAATTAAAGGACAACCTCAGCCGGTACATCCGGCGAATCGAGGCGGGGGAGCGTATCGTAGTCACCGCTCATGGCCGGGTTGTAGCCGAACTCGTCCCCCCAGGCGCGGGCCATCACGGGCCGTATTAGTCAGTTGGACCGGCTCGTGGCGTCCGGCGTGATCACGCCAGCCGTTGAGGACGGTGATCCTTTAGAAGATTGCCCTGAGATTCGGCTTCCTCCGGGCACGGCAGCCGCCCTGATTGACAGCGACCGTGGCGAAGCGTAAGGCAGTTCCGCAGCGACGTACGCGCCCCGTCCGTTCGTCTGCGGCTGCACCTGGCTGGCGCTACATCGAAGCGAGCGCGCTGCTTGCGGCAAGGCTCGAGGGGAATGCGGCCGGGAAAGCCTCAATCCGCTCCCCGGGTCAGCGGGTCACATCCGCTCTCACGATTGCCGAGACGACTCGGGCCGTTCTTCGCGCGCGGCTCTCGGGGAGGATCACGGCCGAACAGCATCGGGCAGCGCTTGTTACGCTCCAGAGATTTGCCAGGCGGCGCCACATCGTGAGTGTCACTGAAGCGATCTGCACGCTGGAGGCCATTCATCTGGCGACAGCGGAAGCGCTGGGCGCCCGCCAGCCTTGGTCGTCATCGTTACACGTGACCTCCGCGTTAGAAAAAACGCGACTGCGTTAGGGTATCCCGTAGAATGACTGGGCTATCCGGGAATTCTCCGGCAGGTGGAAAAGAACCGGGGCGGCGCGGGGGAACGCGCGAAGGCAAAGACCGCCGGTGTTAGCAGCACCATGCGAAAATGGAGTCCATGGCCCCGTTGACATCGCCGGTTTCCATTTCATTAGAGAACGAGAAGAACCCGTGGTTGGCTGCTGCCGCGCGTTTTGACGAGGCCGCTAAACGCCTCAAGCTGGATGACGGAATGTGCAAGATACTGCGCATGCCCGCCCGCGAACTCACGGTACACATTCCTGTGTTGCTGGACGACGGGCGCATCGAAGTCTTCACCGGATATCGCGTTCAGCATTCCGTGGCGCGGGGGCCGGGCAAGGGCGGAATCCGCTTTGCGCCGGACGTCAGCCTGGACGAGGTCCGCGCGCTGGCATCGTGGATGACATGGAAATGCGCCGTGGTGAATATTCCGTTCGGCGGGGCGAAGGGCGGAGTGATTTGCGATCCGAACGTGCTCTCGGCCAGCGAACTGGAAAAGATCACGCGGCGCTACACGGCCGAGATCATCGACTATATCGGACCCGAACGCGATGTGCCGGCGCCCGACGTCAACACCAACGATCAGACGATGGCCTGGATCATGGACACCTATTCCATGCATTCGCGACATACGGTAACTGCCGTGGTCACGGGGAAGCCGATGGCGCTCGGCGGGTCGCGCGGCCGTCCGGAAGCGACCGGGCGCGGCTGCATGATGGTCACGTTGAAAGCGCTGACGCAACTGGGGATGAAGCCCGAGACGTCGCGTGTGGTGATTCAGGGTTTCGGCAATGTGGGCGGGATGGCGGCGCGGTTGATGAGCGCCGAGGGTTTCAAGATCGTCGCGATCGTGGAGTACGACGGCGCGGTTTACAACGCTCACGGGCTGGACATTGTCGCGCTGCAGCAGCACCGGCGGGAAACCGGATCGATCTCGGGCTTCGCCGGCGGCGAGGACATGGACCGCAACGAAGCCATGTTCCTGGAATGCGATGTGCTGATCCCGGCGGCGACCGAAAACGTGATTCATTCCGGCAACGCCGACAAGATCCGCTGCAAGATTCTGTGCGAAGGCGCGAACGGTCCGACGACTCCGCTGGCCGACGAAGTGCTGGCTGAGAAGGGGGTCTTCGTGATCCCGGATATTCTGGCCAACGCCGGGGGCGTGACGGTGTCGTATTTCGAGTGGGTCCAGGATCGCCAGGGCTTCTTCTGGAATGAGCAGATGGTCAACGAGCGGCTGAAGGAAATCATGGACGACAGCTTCGACTCGATTGTGGACTACGCGAAGAAGCACGAAGTCAACAACCGCACAGCAGCATATATGGTGGCGCTGGATCGCGTGGCGTTTGCCATCAAGCTGCGGGGAATCTACGCTTAGTGTCTTCTGACGCGTCGACGCCGCTGATGCGGCAGTACAACAGCCTGAAAGAGCAGGTGCCGCACGCGCTGTTGATGTTTCGTCTCGGCGATTTCTACGAGTTGTTCTTCGAGGACGCCGTGGTGGCGGCGCGCGATCTGGAAATCACGCTGACGGCGCGCAATAAGGAAAAAGGCGCGGCGATTCCGATGTGCGGCGTGCCGTATCACGCGGCCGATGGGTACATCTCGCGCCTGATTCAGAAGGGCCACCGCGTCGCGATTTGCGAACAGATGGAGGATCCGCGCCTCACCAAGAAACTGGTGAAGCGCGAGATCACGCGCGTGGTCACGCCGGGGACGGCGATGGACGCCAACCTGGTGCGGTCGCGCGAGAACAATTTTCTGGCGGCGGTGTCGGGGCGCGAGGGCCGGTCGGCAGTGGCGCACGTGGATGTTTCGACGGGCGAATTCCGCGTGACCGAGTTGGACAATGCCGAGGTGTCGGGCGCGCTGGAGCAACTGGGCGCGCGCGAAGTTTTGTTTCCCACGGATCTGCCGCTGCTGCGCGGGGAGGATCGGGGCGGTCCGCGGTTTGTGCGCACGGAGTTGGAAGACTGGATCTTCACGCAGGATTACGCAGACCGCACGCTGCGCGATCATTTCAAACTGCTGTCGCTGGATGGCTGCGGACTGGCGGGACATCCGGCGGCCGTAGGGGCGGCCGGGGCCATCCTGCATTACCTGCGCGATACGCAGCGCGCCGCGCTGGATCATTTGGATCGGCCGTCCTATTACAATCGCGCCGATTCGATGGTGTTGGACGGCGTGACGGTGCGCAATCTGGAACTGATCGAGCCGATCTTCGCCGCCGATGCGGGCGGCATGCAGAATCAGGCGACCGTGCTGGCGGTGATGGATCAGAGCCTCACGGGAATGGGCGGGCGGCTGCTGCGGCAGCGATTGCTGCATCCTTCGATGAATCGCGAGGAGATCGAGCAGCGGTTGGACGCGGTGGGCGAACTGCTGCAGCAGACGATTCTGCGGGCGGAGTTGCGGAAGCAACTCGGCGGGATTCAGGATTTGGAGCGGCTGCTGGCGAAGGTGACGCTGGGGTCGGCGGGTCCGCGGGAGTTGCTGGCGCTGGGGCGATCGCTGGAGAAGATTCCGGGGTTGAAGCGGTGCTTCGATACGCAGCAGGCGGCGCGGCTGCGGTCGCTGCACGAGAGGCTCGACGAGTTGCCGGACGTGACGCGCCTGATCCTGGATGCGATTGCGGACGAGCCGCCTCTGAATCTGGTGGACGGCGGCACGATCCGCGCGGGGTATCACGCGGAACTGGATGAGCTGCGCGACCTGAGTCAGAACGGGAAGCAGTACATCGCGCAGATCGAGGCGCGCGAGCGGCAGCGCACGGGGATCGCGTCGTTGAAGGTGCGGTTCAACAACGTATTCGGCTATTACATCGAGATCACGCGGTCAAACCTGGCGAATGCGCCGGCCGATTACGAGCGCAAGCAGACGCTGGCGAACGCCGAGCGGTTCACGACGCCGGAGTTGAAGGACTACGAACGCAAGGTGCTGGATGCCGAGGAGAAGATCCTGGCGCTGGAGAAGGAACTGTTCGCGCAAGTGCGGCAGCGCGCGGCGGGAGAGGCGCAGCGCATCCGGGCTACCGCGTCGGCGGTGGCGGAGTTGGATGTGACGGCGGCGCTGGCGCAGGTGGCGGCGGAGAATCGCTATCAGCGGCCGGGGTTTTCGGACGACGGCGAGATGCGGATCATGGCGGGGCGGCATCCGGTGATCGAGCGATTGACGGAGCAGGAGTCGGGGCGGTTCATTCCCAACGATCTGTATTTGAATAATTCGACGGACCTGATCGGCATCATCACGGGTCCGAACATGGGCGGGAAATCGACGTATTTGCGGCAGGCGGCGCTGATCGCGATTCTGGCACAGATGGGGTCGTTTGTGCCGGCGGAGTCGGCGAGTTTGCCGGTGATCGACCGCATCTTTACGCGCATCGGGGCGAGTGATAATCTGGCGCGCGGGCGGTCGACGTTCATGGTCGAGATGACGGAGACGGCCGTCATTCTGAATACGGCGACGGAGCGGAGTTTCGTTGTGCTCGACGAGATCGGGCGCGGCACGGCGACGTACGACGGGCTGGCGCTGGCTTGGGCGGTAGTGGAGCACGTGCATCAGCGCACGCGCGCGAAGACGCTGTTCGCGACGCATTACCACGAGTTGACGGAACTGGCGGGGCAACTGAGCGGCGTGCGCAATCTGATGGTGTCGGTGAAGGAAGCCGGGGACCACATTATTTTCCTGCGCAAGGTGGAGCCGGGGAAGGCCGATCGCAGTTATGGGATCGAGGTCGCGCGGCTGGCGGGGTTGCCGCTGAGCGTGATCGAGCGCGCCCGCGAGGTGTTGAAGCTGCACGAGCGGAGCGAGCACGTGGTGACGGAAGAACTGGTGCGCAGCGAGGAGTCGGGTCCGGTGCAAATTCAGTTGTTCGAGCCCGTGGGGTACGGGCTGGCGGAGCGGATCCGCAATTTGAATCTGGATAATTTGCGGCCGATCGAGGCGCTGCAGTTGCTGGCGGATTTGCAGCAGGAGTTGAAGAAACAGTGAGAGTCGCGGGGATCATGAGCGGCACGTCGTTGGATGGGATCGACGTGGCGGTGGTGGAGATCCGCGGGCGCGCGGTGGAGACGATCGGGTTCGAATCGACGGCGTATCCGGCGGCGGTGAGGGCGGCGATTCTGGCAGTGTCGAACACGGACACGACTACGGCGGCGATTTCGCGGTTGAACTTCGAACTGCCCGAGCTGTATGCGAAGGCAGTGCTGCGGGCCGTGCGGCGATTCGGTGCGGTCGAGGTGATCGGCTGCCATGGGCAGACTGTCTATCACGAGGGCCGACGGAATACGCTGCAACTCGGCGAGCCGGCGGTGCTGGCGGAGCGGACGGGAGTGCCGGTGGTGTCGAATTTCCGGGCGCGCGATATCGCGGCGGGCGGGCAGGGCGCGCCTCTGGTGCCGTTCGTGGATTATCTGCTGTTCCGGCACGCGACGCGGCGGCGGATTGCCTTGAATATCGGCGGGATTGCGAACATCACGGTGATCCCGGCAGGCGCGGCGGCGGAGGATGTGATCGCGTTCGATACGGGTCCGGGGAACATGGTGATCGACGCGCTGGCGCGCGAGTATACGGGCGGCAAGTTGAATTACGATCGGGGCGGCAAGATCGCGGCGTCGGGGTCGGTGCAACGGGGGCTGCTCGACGAGTTGCTGCGGGATCCGTACTACCGTCGTGCCGCGCCGAAGAGCGCCGGGCGCGAGCAGTATGGGCGGGAATTTGTGGCGCGGTTAAAAGAATCGGGCGCATCGCTGCCGGATTTGGCGGCGACGGCGACGGTGCTGACCGCCGCGACGATCGCGATGGCGGTGCGTAAAGCCGGAGCGTCGAGCGATCTGATTGTCTCCGGGGGTGGCGTACACAATCCGGAGATCATGGCGCATCTGGCGGGCTTTTTGCCGGAGGCGCGGATTTCGACGTCCACCGATCATGGGATCGATGCCGATGCGAAGGAAGCGATCGCGTTCGCCGTGTTGGCGCACGAGACGTGGCGGCGGCGGCCGTCAAACCTGCCTTCGGCTACCGGTGCGCGCGGCCCGCGAGTGCTGGGCAGCGTCACTTGGTAGGGCATCGTCAGACCGATCGGAGGACCGAAGCGCTCGCGGGCGGCGCGGTCACCTGGCGGCCAACTCGCATCTCACCCCAGTTGTAGGCGAACTCCTTGCCACAGTCAAGGCATACGACGTAAGTGCCGTTTTTGTTAGTGCCGCTCGGCGCCGGGTTTATGGAGCTCTTTCGAGCGGGTGTTAGTGGGAACGTTGTCCGGCGGTGCGCGCAACCAAACAGCGTATTCATTAGGGACTGAATCATGTCGGGCCCCTTTCTTCCTCTACTTAGATACATCAAAGGCGAGGTTAGTTTCATCCGCACGGTGGGGGGCCGTGTGCGACTAGCTACAGTTTAGATGCGATGGATTGGGCGATCATGGCGCCGTGAAAGCGTCCATTTTCGATGAATATTTCGTTAGTATGCATGCCCGCGACAATCACTCCGGCGAGGTAAACTCCCGCGCGGTCGCTTTCGAGACTCTGCGGATCTGTCTTAGGACGTTGGGTTTGCGGCTCCAGACTGATGCCGGTGGCGTTGAGGAATTTCAAGTCGGGCTGATAGCCGATGAGGGCAAAAACAAAATCGTTCTTCAGCGTGCGCTCGCCATTGGGCGTCGAAATGCGCAAAGAGCCGGGCAGTATCTCTAGCACTGTTGAGTGGAAATATCCCGGGATTTCTCCGTTCTTAATACGGTTCTCGATATTTGGTTTGATCCAGTATTTCACCTTGCTGGAAATTCCAGCACCGCGGTGGATCAAAGTTACTCGGGCGCCAGTCCAAAACAGTTCGAGTGCGGCAATGGCGGCGGAATTCTTGGCGCCAATGACGGCGACGTCCTGGTCGTAATACGGGTGCGCCTCCTTGTAATAGTGGAGGCACTTTTCGAGCTCCTCGCCGGGGACGTTCAGGCGGTTGGCGACATCGTAGTAGCCGGTGGCGAGGACGATTTTTCGCGCCTGGTAGATGCGGTTCACGCCGAGGCGGTCGGTGGTGAAGACGTCGAAATGATTGTCCTCGCCGGTGATGCGGTCGACGTTCTCGTACTGGCGGACGTCGAGGTGAAAATGGCCGGCGACTTTGCGGTAATACTTGAGCGCTTCGGTACGATTGGGCTTGTCGTTGAGGCTGGTCATCGGGATATTCCCGATTTCGAGCAGCTCGGGTGTGGTGAAAAACGTCATGTTAGTGGGGTAGTGGTAAATCGAATTCACCACGCACCCCTTCTCGATGAGGACGGTTTTCACGCCGCGATTTTGCAACTCGATGCCGCAGGCCAGACCTGTGGGTCCGGCGCCGACGACCAGCGCATCGACAACTTCGGTCACAGTTTGCTCTCGATATCCTGACGGGCGGCGTCGAGCGCACCCTGCAATCCGGCGGGGTCTTTGCCGCCGCCTTCGGCCATGTCGGGCCGTCCGCCGCCTTTGCCGCCGACGGCCTGCGCGATGGCACCGGCGAGTTTGCCGGCGTGTAGTTTGGCAGTGAGATCCTTGGTGACGGCGCTCACGATCGACACGCCGCCATCGTCGGTGGATGCCAGAATGATGGCCGCGCTCTTCCACTTGTTGCGCAGCGAATCGGCGAGCGAGCGCATTTGCTGGCGGTCCATGCCATCGACGCGGACGGCGAGCACCTTGACGTCTTTGATGGTTTGGGCCTGCTGTTCGAGGCTGCCCGAAGCGGCCTGCGCCAGCTTGTCCTTGAGCTGATCGACCTGGCGTTTGAGGGCGTGTTCGGCGGCCAGGATCTTCTCGACGTGCTCGACGAGTTCCGGCTCGGAAGCGCGCACAATGGACGCGATCCGCTTGAGAGAAGTCGTCGTTTCCTGATACTGGCGGAGCGCGGCCTCGCCGGTCAGGGCTTCGATGCGGCGGATACCGGCGGAGATGCTGCCCTCGTAGACGATCTTGCAGACGCCGATATCGCCGGTGCGATGGACGTGGGTGCCGCCGCAGAGCTCGCGGCTGAATCCGGGGACGGAAACCACGCGGACCTGGTCGCCGTACTTCTCGCCGAAGAGGGCCATGGCGCCTGTGGAGAGGGCCTGGTCGAGCGGCATCACGTTGGTTTCGACAGGCGTGTTCTTGAGCACCTGCTCGTTCATGAGGCGCTCGACTTCCTCGAGCTCGGCGCTGTCGAGCGCGGCGTAGTGGGTGAAATCGAAGCGCAAGCGGCCGGGCTCGACGACGCTGCCGGCCTGTTTGACGTGAGTGCCGAGCACCTGCCGAAGGGAGGCATGCAGCAGGTGCGTGGCAGTGTGATTGCGGCGCGTGGAATCGCGCAGGGGCACGGCGACTTCCGCGCGGAGGACGTCGTTTACGCGAATCGGCCGGTGCGCGGCGATGCTGTGCACGCTCAGTCCGGGGACGCCGGAGAAGACCGTTTCGACGTCGGCGACCGTTTCGCCTTCGGCCGAATAGAGGAAGCCGCGGTCGCCGACCTGGCCGCCGGCCTCGGCGTAGAAGGGCGTCTGGTCGAAGACGAGCTCGGCTTGCGCGCCGGCGGCGATCTCTTGCACGGGCTGCTTGTCGATCAGCAGGCCGATGACGCGCGAGGTGGCTTCGAGGTCGCTATAGCCGAGGAATTTTGTGCGGCCCTGCTCGAGGAGCTTTTGGTACGCCGGCGTGACGACGCCCTTTTCGGCGCCTTTCCAACTGGCGCGGGCGCGCTCGCGCTGCTGGTCCATTTCGCGGTCGAAGGCCTCGCGGTCGAGCGTCAGGCCCTTCTCGCGCGCCATCTCTTCCTGCTCGTCGAGCGCGAGGCCGTAGGTGTCGTAGAGCTTGAAGGAGACCGAACCCGGGATGGCGTGATCGAAGAGCTTGCGGACTTCGTCGTTGAAAACCTTTTCGGCCTCAAGAAATGTGGTGACGTAGCGGTGCTCTTCGTCCTTGACGACGCGCGCGACGCGCTGGACGCTCTCCATCATTTCGGGGTAGGCGGGCCGCATCAGTTCGGCGACGAAGCCCGTCAGCTTGTACAGGAATTGGTCTTCCACGCCGATCAAACGCACGTTGCGCATGGCGCGGCGCATGATCTTGCGCAGGACGTAGCCGCGGCCGTCATTGGACGGGAGGACGCCGTCGTGGATCAGGAAGGCGGACGCGCGGGCGTGGTCGGCGGCGATGCGGAGGGCAGTGTCGACGCGGGCATCGGCGCCGGGACTCACATTGAAGAGGTTGGCGGCGCGCTCGATAATTGGATAAATCAGGTCAGTATCGTAGTTGGAGAGCTTGCCCTGCATGACCGCGGCGATGCGCTCCAGGCCCATGCCGGTATCGATGGACGGGCGCGGCAGCGGGGTGAGGTGTCCGGCGCGGTCGCGATCGTACTGCATGAAGACAAGGTTCCAGATTTCGACGAAACGTCCACCCGCATCGTCGGGGAACTGCTCGTTTTCGCGCCCGGGCTCGGCGGCTTCGATGCCGAGATCGTAGTGAATCTCGGAACACGGACCACACGGGCCGGTGTCGCCCATCTGCCAGAAATTGTCCTTCTCGTCGAGGCGGAAAATGCGGCTCTTGGGGACGCCGGCGACCTTTTGCCAGAGTTCCTCGGCCTCGTCGTCCTCGCGGAAAACGGTGATGTAGAGCTTGTCCTTGGGCAGGCCGTAGTGGCGCGTGATGAGGTCCCAGGCGAAGTCGATGGCCTCGGCTTTGAAGTAGTCGCCGAAGGAAAAGTTGCCCAGCATCTCGAAAAACGTGTGATGGCGACGGGTGTAGCCGACATTCTCCAGGTCGTTGTGTTTGCCGCCGGCGCGCACGCATTTCTGCGAGCTGGCTGCGCGGGAGTAGTCGCGCTTTTCCAGACCCAGGAAGGTGTCCTTGAACTGGTTCATGCCTGCGTTGGTGAACAGCAGGGTGGGGTCGTTCGCGGGAACGAGCGAAGAGCTCCGCACGACCCGGTGGCCGCGGTCGGCAAAGAAATTGAGAAAAAGCTGTCTGGTTTCGTGGCCTGTCACTGAGATTCCTTACAAAGGTTGGGCTAAATTCGATTGTAACTGACGGGGAGTCAGCCCAGCACTTTGCGGATCATCGCGACGAGTTGGTCGGGACGAAACGGCTTGACGATCCAGGCAGTGGCGCCGGCCGTGCGCGCCTCCTGTTTTTTGGCGGCGTCGGACTCGGTGGTCAGGACGACGATGGGCACGTATTTGCAGGCGGGATGCGCGCGCAGTTCTTTGATCAGACCAATGCCGTCGAGCACGGGCATGTTCAGGTCGGTGATGACCATCCGGAGCGATGGGGGGATTTTCGACAGCGCGTCGCGGCCGTCCTTAGCTTCGACGACGTCGTAGCCGGCGGATTTCAGGGTAAAGGCGACCATCTGGCGAACGGTGGCGGAATCGTCGACGGCGAGAATGGTTAGTGGCATTGGCGGACGACCTCCGGGGCGATGGCGGGCAGCGGCAGGATGCGGTCGACAGCCCCTGTTTTGATGGCTTCGGCGGGCATGCCGAACACAATGCAACTGGCCTCGTCCTGAGCGATGTTGTAAGCTCCGGCTTCCTTCATTTCGAGCATCCCCTTGGCGCCGTCGTCGCCCATTCCGGTCATGATCACGCCGACGACGTTTCTGCCGCCATAGCGCGCAGCGGAACGGAACAGCACGTCGACGGAAGGGCGGTGGCGGCTGACCAGAGGCCCCTCGCGAATCTCGACGTAATAGCGGGTGCCGCTGCGTTTCAGCAGGACGTGGCGGTTGCCGGGGGCGATCAGGGCCTGGCCGCGGATCACGCTATCGTTGGCGGCGGCCTCCTTCACGGTGATCCGGCAGGTCTGGTCGAGCCGCTTGGCGAAACGGGCGGTGAATTCCTCGGGCATGTGCTGGACGATGACGATTCCGGGGGCGTCGAGCGGCATCGCTTCCAGAAACTCGCGCAGGGCTTCCGTACCTCCCGTGGATGCCCCGACCACCACGACCTTTTCGGTAGTCTGGATCATCGCTTTGCCTGGCGAAAAGTTTCAACCGGGTTATACTGCACCTGCTACCTCGTCGAGCCGTAACCCTAAGGCCGCCGCGGCGTCCTGAACCGCGCCCGGTAAGCCGAGGAACTGCAGAGGCTTGCCTGCAACGGCGGCCGTCTTGCGCGCCGAACAGAGCAGTTGGAGCGCGGCAGTATCGCAACCCTCTACACCGGAAAGGTCGATGACCGGCTGGGCTTCGTTATGAAGGCAGTCGCGAAGCACTCTTAGGAGTTCGTCGGCTTCCCTGATTTCCAGTGTTCCTGAAATTTGCAGCACGCGGCCGGACTGATCTTTGCTGATCCGCACTTCAATGCTCCTTTCATCGAGTGCACTTATTCAAATCGACCGGTTGCCGGTATTTCTTTAGCCTGTTCGAGCAGAAACCGCTTTCTCTGGTATATTCGTTCGTACCTCGAAGGAGGCCTATGCACTTCCAACAGTTCTATTTAGGATGCCTTTCTCATGCTTCGTACGTGATCGGGTCGGGCGGCGTCGCGGCGGTGGTGGACCCGCAACGGGACGTGGGTATCTATATAGAAGATGCGACGCGGCAGGGCCTGGAAATCCGGTACGTGATCGAAACGCATCTGCACGCGGACTTCATCTCAGGACACCGCGAACTTGCGGCGATGACCGGGGCTGCCATTTATCTCGGCTCGCAGGCGGGCGCGGGATTCCCGCATGTCGCGGTGCACGACGGCGATGAATTACGATTCGGCGACTGCGTGCTGCGCTTCCTGGAGACTCCGGGCCACACGCTGGAGAGTATTTCAATCGTGGTGATCGATCTGGCGAAATCGCCGGAACCAGACGCCGTGCTGACGGGCGACACGCTGTTCATCGGAGATGTCGGCCGTCCCGACCTGGCGCCCGGTCTCACCCCGCAGCAACTGGCGGGAATGCTGTACGAAAGCCTGCAGACCAAGCTGATGACGCTGCCGGATTCGGTGGCCGTATTCCCGGCGCACGGCGCGGGCTCGTTGTGCGGGCGGCAGATGAGCACGGAGCGGAGTTCGACCATCGGGCAACAGCGGGCGGAGAATTTCGCGCTGCAGGCGAAGACCAAAGACGAGTTCGTCAGGCTGCTGACCGCCGAACTGCCCGAGCGGCCGGGGTACTTTGCCCAGGACGCCGAGTTGAACCGCTCCGGTCCGACTCCGCTGGCAGACCTGCCGCTGCCCGAAGCGCTCTCGCCGCACGCGGTGCTGGAGATTCAACACGCGGGCGGAGTGGTGCTGGACACGCGGTCGTCGGGCCAGTTCGGCGGCGGGCACGTTCCGAGCGCGATCCACATCGGACTGTCGGGCCAATTCGCGTCGTGGGCGGGACGGGTGATCGGACTGGGACAGAAGATCGTGCTGGTCGCGGAGGATCACGACGTCATGCTGGAGGCGCGCACCAGGCTCGCGCGCGTCGGCATGGAAGAGGTCGCGGGGTATCTGGAGGAAGGCATGGCCGGCTGGTATAGTGCCGGACTCGCGGTCGCCGAGGTGCCGCAGGTGACGGTGCAGGACGTGCAGCGGGAGATGGGGCATTTGCAGGTGGTGGACGTTCGCCAGCCGGGCGAATGGGAATCCGGCCATTTGGAGCACGCCACTCTAAAGCCTTTGGGGAAATTGGCCGATACATTATCAGACCTGGATCGCATCCGGCCGGTGGCGGTGCATTGCAAGTCGGGGTACCGGAGTTCGATCGGTACGAGTATTTTGAAGCGGGCGGGATTCGAAAATGTGGTGAACGTGATTGGCGGGATCGATGCATGGAAGGCGTGCGGGCTGCCGGTCGTGGTACCTGGCGAGGAAAAGGCACCGGCGGCAAAGACCGCCGGCGTTACCGAGGCGGGCTGAAGTAGGTTTTGCGGGCGCGGACGGTGAGGTCGGGGCGGTTGACTTCGACGCGGACCTCGTGGCGAAGCTTGGCGCTTAGGGTATCAGGCTGGAAGCCGAGGACGTAACGGTGGCGAAGGTCGGTTTCGAGGCGGCCGACGATGTCGTCGTAGTTGCCGCGGGGCGGAGCGAAGACTGCGCCACCGGCTTCGTCGATCATGCGGAGGAAATCCGGGGCGAAACCTCCGCCTAGAGAACTGCGGTATTGGATGGCGTACACCGTGGCTCCGGCTTTGTGCGCTTCGTCGGCGGCCTGGCGCCACGTGTGAGCGCTGCCGGTGTCGAAGCCGTCCGTGAGAATCAGCAGGGCCTTTGTGCCTTTGAGGGGCTGGAGTTTGGAGCGTGCGGTGTCGTGGATCGCGTCCCACAGGGGACTGGTGCCCTCGTCGCCGACGGATATAAGAAAGGAGTGATCGCCCGGTTTGATGAGGCGGGCGAACAGATCGCGGACGGTGCCACGGTGTTCGGCGAGTTTTTCGCGCTGGCTTTCGCTGGCGTCGACGATGACGGCGAGCGTTAGCGGCTCGTCGATGTCGAACCAGAGATTATCGATGCGGCGGGGGAGGCCGTTGTCGAACACGCGGAAATCGTCGCGCGTCAGGCCGGTCACGGGATGGCCGCCGGCGTCGACCACCGTACAGGGGATCGTCACCAGGTCGAGCTTCGAGTGGAACGTCTGCGCGGACGCCAGCAGGGCCAGAGCGAATGCGAGCGAGAATCTGATAAGCCTAGCCTACCGCAAGCGCCTGTTCGAAATCGGCGAGGAGGTCGCGCCAGTCTTCGATGCCGACCGAAATGCGGACCAGCCCGTCGGTGACGCCGGATTCGGCCAGTTCGGCGGCGCTCATGCCGGAATGCGTGGTGCTCCTGGGATGGCAGACGAGCGATTCGACACCGCCCAGCGAGACGGCGTTTTTTCCGATGCGCAGTTTGCGCAGGAATTCGAAAGCCGCGGGTTTGCCGCCCTTGAATTCCACGGAGAAGATGCCGCCGGGGTAAGCGCACTGTTTTTCGAAAATGCGCTTCTGCTCGGGGTCGGTGAAAAGCGTGGGGTAGTAAACGGCGCTGAGTTGTTTGTGGCCGTGCAGGGCCTCGGCGAGCCGCTGGGCATTTTTGCTCTGGCGATTCATGCGGAGCGAAACGGTGGGCAATCGGCTGTCCAGCATCCAGCATTCGTCGGGCGGCAGGATGTTGCCGAACATATTGCGGCGGCTGCGGATCTTCTGGATAACGTCGTTGTCGTTGGACAGTACGACTCCCGCGAGGAGGTCGCTGAAGCCGCCGAGATATTTGGTGGCGGAGTAGAGAATGATGTCGGCGCCGAGCAGCAGCGGGTGCTGAAAAATGGGACCGAGAAAGGTGTTGTCGACCATGACCATGGGTTTGGAAGGATGGCGTTTGGCCGCTGTGGCGGCGCGCTCGATGTCGGTCATCATCATGGTGGGATTGGCCGGAGTTTCGAGCAGCACGATGCAGCAATCGCCCGACGAAGCGATGGCGGCATCGAGGGCGTCCGCATCGCCGCCGGGCACGGGAATTCCGCGCACACCGAAGGGCTCGAGAAAGCTGTGGATCAGTCCGGTGGTGCCGCCGTAGAGCGGGGTCGTGTACACGATGGAACTGTTGGGACGGGCGTAGGTGAAGGTGGCCGTCATGATCGCCGCCATGCCCGAATTGAAGATAGCGGCGTGTGAGGCGCCGGCTTCAAGGGGGACGATCTGGTCCTCGAGAATCTCGGCGTTGGGATGAGAGAAGCGGGAGTAAATGAGGTCGGCGCGCTCGCCTTCGGCCGGTTTGATTTTGCCGGTGATGATGGCGAAGGCATGCTCGGCGGCTTCGGGACTCTCGAAGGCGTAGGTCGAACTGCGGAACACCGCAGGACGGGCGGAACCGAAGGAAAGGTGGGGATCAAAGCCCCGGGTTAGAACCGCGGTGCGCGGGCGGACATCTCCATGGCCGTTCTCTGGCATAAGTTTCTCCCATCCAGAGTGTAGCGCGAGGCGGGCACATCTCGCTGGTGGTGCTAACGGCGGCGATTCAGCCGCAGGAGGATATTGAGGATCGCGACGAAGACGTTGAACAGCCCGGCGAAGAGCATCAGCGCGCCGGGGATGGGGCTATCCGCGCCGGGAGTGTGGAGCACCTGGCTGGTGGCGTACACGAGGACGCACACGCCGAAGATGCCGATGCCGGCAGCGATCAGCATGCCTAACACGCCGATGTTCAGGAATGCGTTGATCACCATGGCGGCAACGATGCTGACCGCGATGCCGGTCATCAATCCGCGGGGCGCCGAGAAGGTGCGGTTCGACGACATGACGAAGAGCGTGACCGTGCCGAAGATAATGACCGTCATGAGCATGGCGATCTGGATGGTGCCGGGCGCGTAAAGACTGGCGATGCGCAGGATGGGCGCCAGCACGATGCCCGATACCACACCGTTCGCGGTGAGGGCAGTGACGCCCCAGACCGGGTCGTGGCGGGCGGCCATGGCGACACGCGGAATGACGTTGAGCAGCGCCATGGCGAGGATCCAACCCAGCCATCCGGTAAACAAGCTGGCCAAGGTGTCCGATTGGGCGCCGAGATACCCGCCGCAGAGAGCGCCTGCCACGCTCAGGCCGAGGAGCATGTACGTTTTCTTGATAGCGTCGGCGCGGGCGGGGCTGAGCGAAGTTGTCCCGAAAAGATTTTCAGATACGGCCATGACCCGAAGGATACCACTGCGGAATGCGGCGCACCTTGCTACGGTAGAAAAATGCGTGTTCTAACGATGCTCTTCCTACTGGCGGCGGGCCCCTGTTCGGCCCTGGTGGCTGCCGAACCGGCGCTCATGCCGGTACCGGTCAAAGTGCAAGCCGGGCAGGGAACGTTCGCAATCAACTCCAATTTCGTAGTCGACACCGTGGGCGGAGCGAACGCCCGATTGGCGCCAGCAGTGAGCGCATTCCTGGCGCGCTTATCGCGGCAGACCGGAGTGCTGTACGCTCCCGTTCCTCCGGCGGCGACGGACGCGCGGCGGCTGACGATCGAGTGCGCGGGCGGCGCGGGATACCCGGCGCTGGGCGAGGATGAATCGTACACGCTGGATGTCTCGGCTGGTCAGGCGCGCATCAAGGCGGCGACGGCGGATGGCGCCATTCACGCCCTGGCTACCTTCGCGCAATTGATCCAACCGGGTCCCGACGGTTACGAGGTGAGCGGCGTGCACATCGAGGACCGGCCGCGATTCCCGTGGCGCGGATTGATGCTGGACGTCTGCCGCCACTGGATGCCGGTCGAGGTGGTGAAGCGCAATCTGGACGCCATGTGGTCGGTGAAGATGAACGTGCTGCACTGGCATCTTTCGGAAGATCAAGGTTTCCGCGTCGAGAGCAAACGCTATCCGCGACTGCACGAACTGGGGTCGAACGGCGACTATTATACGCAGGACCAGGTGCGCGACGTCATCAACTACGCGCGCGACCGCGGCATCCGCGTGATCCCGGAATTCGATGTGCCGGGCCACAGCGGCGCGTGGTTCTTCGGATATCCCGAACTGGCGTCGGCGCCGGGGCCGTTCACGTGGGGCGCGCGCGGCGGCGTTTCCGCGATGGACCCTTCCAAGGAGACCACGTACGCAATGCTCGACGGCTTCATCGGCGAGATGGCACAGTTGTTCCCAGACCCGTACTATCACATCGGCGGCGATGAAGTGGCGGCGCGCGAGTGGAACCAGTCGCCCACGATTCAGGCATTCGCGAAGGAGCACGGGTTTAAGGACGCGGCGGCGATTCAGGTGTATTTCAATCAGCGGCTGCTCAAGATCGTGCAGAAGTACGGGAAGGTGATGGTTGGGTGGGACGAGATTCTGGTGCCGGGCCTGCCGACCGATGCGGTGATTCAGTCGTGGCGCGGACAGAAGTCGCTGTCCGAGGCGGCGGTGAAGGGGTATCGCGGAATTCTGTCGTGGGGCTACTATCTCGACCACCTGAGTCCGGCGTCTTTCCACTACGAGGTGGATCCGCTGGGCGGTCCCGATGCCGCGAAGTTAACGCCGGAGCAGGCGTCGCGCGTGATGGGCGGGGAGGCGTGCATGTGGGCCGAACTGGTGGGTCCGGAAACAGTGGACTCGCGAGTGTGGCCGCGGACGGCGGCGATCGCCGAGCGGCTGTGGTCGAGCAGGGAGACCACGAATGTCGACTCGATGTACACGCGGCTGGAGCCGATCAGCCGCAATCTGGAATTTACGGGAGTGCAGCATCGCGCGTATTACCTGTCGAGCATCGACCGGATCGCGGGCAGCCAACCGGTGGGTCCAGTGCGGGTGCTGGCGAATTTAAGCGAGGCGATGGGGTTGGGCACGGGACGCACGGGGCGGCCGGTGGGGGTGATGCCGCTGAACCGCTTCGTGGATGCGTGCCAGCCGGAGAGCGAGTTGGCGCGGTCGCTGGAACTGGCGGCAAAGCGGCTGGTGGCGAATTCGGCGGACGCGGCGGACCGCGGACTGTTGCGGCGGAACTTCGAGGCTTGGGTGGCGAACGATCCGCAGTTCCAGCCGCTGGCGCAGAATAATAAGCTGCTGGCCGAAGTCGCGCCGTTGTCGAAGGATCTGGCGGCGATGGGCGAGGCGGGAATCAAGCTGCTCGACATGCTGACGCCGGCGGCGCCGCCCGATCCGAAAGCCAAGGCGAAAAAACTCAACGCCAAGCAGAAAAAGGCCCTGGCGGATGAGCAGACGGCGCGCGCGGAATGGCTGGCGAAGGTGAATGCGGACATCACACGGCTGTCGGCGCCGCCCCGGCGTGCGGCTGCGGGGGCCGCGCCGGTGTCCTCGGCGGATGTGCGGTTGGCGGCGTTCCGGCCGGTGAAAGTGCTGGTGGACGCGGTGGCGCCGGCTACAAAGTGAGATCGCAGGAACGCGAGATACTCGACGATCCGGATGTCCCGGAGGAGATTGCCCGTCAGGCGTACCGGGAACTGACGGGCTTTCAGCGGCGCTTTGGAAATACGACCTTCATGGTCGATGCAATTCGGCGGGATCCGCTGCCGGTGCGTCGCGTGATGGATGTCGGCTGCGCGACGGGTGCGGTACTGGCTGAGATCTGCGGGGAGTTGGGCGTCGAAGGGGTCGGAGTGGACATGGCGCCGCGAGGAGAAGGAGTGGTCCGCGCGGACGCCGTTTGCGATTCGCTGCCGCGGGTGGACGTGGCGTTCTCGATGTTTCTGGCGCATCATTTGACCGAGCAGGAACTGGTCGGAATGATACGCAATGTGGGGCGGCATGCGCGGCGGTTCATCGTCCTGGATTTGGTGCGCCATCCGATACCCGCGATGCTGTTCCGAGTGCTGGTGGCGCCGTTCTCGTCGGCGGTGGTGGCGTCCGACGGGCGGGCGTCGTTCCGGCGGGCGTACACCGCGGGGGAATTGGCGGCGGCGACGAGGGAGGCGCTCGGATCGCACGGGTCGTTCCGTCAGTCGGTCACACCGCTGCGATCGCGTCAGGTCGTGGATATTTCGTATGAGTAAACGGCGCCGCGGTATGATTGTGGTATGACCAGGTCCAAGATCGCCATCAGTTTGCCGAAGGACCAACTGGTGAAAGTCCAGCGCGAAGTGAGCGCCGGACGCGCCGATTCGGTTTCGGGATACATTGCCCATGTCTTGGCGGAACACGAAAAGCGCCAGTCTCTCCGCGTGCTGTTGCGGGATCTCATTGATCAATATGGTGAACCGACTGCTAAGGACGTCAAATGGGCCGAACGCGCACTCCCAACGCGGCGGGGATAGTGCTGGATGCCGGTGCGCTGATCGCGTTGGATCGCGGTGACAAGCGCATTATCGCTTTGTTCCATCGGGCGTTGGATCAAGGCCGGGCGTTTCGCGTGCCTGCGGGCGTAGTGGGGCAAGCTTGGCGTGATGGACGTGTTCAGGTGACCTTAGCGCGGTTCTTACGCGGCGAGGAAGTGGAGATTGTTCCTCTGGATGAGCACCTTGCCCGTGCGTGTGGAGAACTTTGCGCCGCCGCCAAAGTGCGCGATCTTATAGACGCCTCGGTGGTGATCGTTGCCAGGGCACGGCGAGACCCTATCGTTACAAGCGACCCAAGTGACCTGCGACGTCTGGATCCCGGAGCTGAAATTATTGTTATCTAAGAATCGCGCGAGCGGTACTTGCTTCTCCGGTCCCCTGGCATATGCGCACTGCTTGGTTCCGCCCATTCTTGAGTAGCCTCACTCGTCGTTCCGGAAACACCGCCACGTCCTAAGCATATGACCAGGACCCAAGCAGGGTGCAACGGGTTCAGTCCGGACCGGCGTACACTTGAAATAGGTTCTATGGCTGATCGACAACAGCTTCACAAACTCGTCGACCAACTGCCCGACCCGGAAGTGGCTGCGCTGCTCGTTACCTCGAGTTCCTGAGTACTCACGAAGCTCCGGTTGACTCTGAGATATTGGCCCGCATTGACGAGGCGCGGGCCTGCGGTTGGCGTGCGAGCCTACTTCAGTTCCTTCACGATTGCGGCGGCGGCATTGCCGGCGACGACCCAACTTGCGGAGCCCGCGACGACGGCTTCATGCTCGAACCAGAGGAATCCGAAGTCGTCGATGCACTCCGGGAAGTCCGGCTTGATGACGATGTAGCCCGGGATCACGGCGCCGGGAATGTACGCGTGGTCGGCGCGGTTGTTGCTGTACGTCTGCGTCTTCGACACCGTGCCGACGCCGGCGACATACGACGTGCTGGATACGGGGTGCGTGCCCAGGATGTAATTGGCGGCTCGCAGAGTGTATTCCGGACTCACGAGATCCGGAAATGCGCGGTGCAGGAAGTACATGCGCGTGGCCATGTCCATCACGGCGCCGGCGCCGCCCCACGTCCCCATGCTCGGGGGCACGCCGAACGGCGTGGCGTCCAACTGCTTGTCCAGGCCGGCCATGTATGTCCTGACGGCTTCGCGGAGTTGATCCTTGGCGCTCGCGTCCAGGTAAGGCAGGGCGCGGATCGCGGTCCAGCCACGTCCGCCGATCTGCTGCGGCGCGATCATCTGCGGGAACAGTTCCTTCAGGCGGGACTTGTAGGGCTCGGCGCCATTGGTGGCGATGGCCAATTCCAGAGCCGCGGCCCAGTCCTGCACGGCGCCGAATCCGCCCCGGCCAGCGCCGGCTGGACGGGCCGCCGGAGCGCTACCGACCACGCCCTGCGAGGCAGCCAGAACACCTTGCGCGGGCGCATTCGCCGGATCGCCTCCGCCCATGCCGCCGCGTCCCGGATTCGGCGTCGGGTGAGCCTTCTCGTCGTTCCACGCCTTCATCGCGGTCTCGAGACACTCTTTGGCCAGGGCGTCATCCCAGCCCTTCAGCACATCGGCAGCGGCGGCAAGAGCGGCGATACCGCCCCACTGATTGCCCGCGTTCGTGGTGGAAAAAACCCACCGGTCGTCGGGCTTGCCCGAGTACTCGCCCTTCACCTCATTAGGACCGAGCTTCGGGTCGTAGAAACGGCCGTCGGTTTTCGTCGAGCCGTCGCCCAGGTGCGTATACTGACGCAGATCCGGTTCATGGGTGCCGCGGATCGTGTGGCCGATGTTTTTGAACTGCGCCAGAATCAGCAATGCGCCGTGCTTGACCTGCTGCACCGCATCGGGCACGCCGTCGGGACGGTGCATCTCGACTTCACGGGCAACTTCATCGACCGTAAGCTGGTCGTACGTCAGATTGAATTCGCGATAGGCCAGCGCGAGACTCTGAATGACGTTCAGTTGCGCGGGCTCCTCGAGGTCGAAATCGCCCGCGTCGTACCAACCGCCCACATTCATTCCAGGGATGTGATCGCCGCCTTTGTACTTGCCGTCGGTGGCCGTAGCCTGATTCCAGCCGTCGAACTGCTCGCCGACCACGGGCGCCAGGCGGGCATCGTCCAGGTGCGAAGCTCCGTGCCATACGCGGTAGCCTTCGCGAACGGAAACGTGATCCATCTGCACGGCGATGTGATGGTCCAGGCTGTCCTGCCAGCTGTTGGCGTAAACGTCCTTGGCAATCGGGAACGGCGCCGTACGCTGGCCTGCGTATTCGATGACGTATAGGCCGGGATCGTTCACCGGGGTGAAGTCGAATTTCGAATAGGCATAGCGCAGCCACGGCGTTGCCGCCGTGATCGGGGCCTCGAAGGCCTGCTTGTAAGAACCGTCCTCCATGAGGCGCAGGACTTTGGCCGACTTCGGACCGCTATACTTCGGGTCGAGTTCGAGTACCGCCACCTTGGAGAAGCCGGACGCGTAACCGACCTGGCTGTGCGCGATCATCGGCGGCCGCGTCCAGTTCGGAATCACGTCCGGCCGGATGTGCCACACGATGGCGCCCGTGGTCTTGCCGGAGGGGATCAGCGAGCGCAGCACAAACCAGCCGTTCTGGGCGCGGCTGCGTCCGTCGAACAGCATGAGGTTGGCCGTGTCCGACTTCACGTTGACGCGGGCCAGCGCGTCGTCGATCCCCAAGGTGATGCTCTTGCCCTCGGCGAACGGCAGCGGCTGCGTGTAGCCCTTGGCTTTGTCCCAGTCCTCCAGGTAGTAGGCCTTCTTCGGCTCGTCGGCGAGCGGCATCACCTTCACCATGGGATCGTTGGGAGTTCGCGGGAAGATACCGGCTTTGGTCCCATCCACCAGGTACGCCTTACCCATGTAGATCGAGGGCAGGAACTCGAGGTTGAAGCCCGCGCGCCCGGCCAGTTTCTGCGGCAGCGGTTTGTCGAGATTGATGCTGACCTTGACGCCGCCCGGTTCGGCCGCGACCTCGAGCGTGTAGCTGAGATCGAAGGTCGGGAACGCGAGGTTGGCGATGAGCCGGTTGTTCGCCTTGTCGGGCTGGCGGCCTTTGAGCGTGGCCACCAGGTCCCACTGCTCGGGCGTCGGCATCAGGCGCATGTCGCCGTTGGTGGCGATGCGCTGGCCGTGGAGAATCATCTCCATGGCGGTGTTCTTTTGGTCGACAAAAACGGGATGGTACGTGCTGTCGTAGAGGAACACGCTGAAACCTTGCGTGTCCAGGTAATTCTTGTCGGTCACCGTCATGGCGAAATCGGCGCCGAAGAGGCTTAGGCCGGGGGTCAGGGCCAGGAGGGCAAGGGGTCCGAGTCGAGTAAGCATATCGGATCGAAATATCTTCTCCGCTTACGCTAACATGGATACCGATTCTCCGCCCGTATAATACGGAGTGCATGAATCCTCAAGTTTCCGTTCGGACTGTTACCTCGATGAGGCTCGCCGCCGTGCGGCGGAAGGTCGCAATCGGCGGAATTGGGGCGGCGTGGCGACCGGCGCTCGATCAGGTTTGGGGTTTTCTGCGGACGCACCCGGGCCTGCGCACCGACGGGCATAACGTTTTTCTGTACTACCACCCCGAACGGCGCGACCTGCCGATGGACGTGGATTTCGGAGTCGAGGTGGTGCGCGCGTTTGAACCCGAAGGGGAGGTCTACGCGACCGCGACGCCGGCGGGCGAAGTGGCGGTGGCGGTGCATGTCGGTCCGTACGAGCGTATAAGGGATACGCATGACGCGATTCATGCCTGGCGAGTGGCCAACAACCGGGTCTTCGCGGGAATGTCCTGGGAGATCTACAGCGACCCGTCGGACGATCCGGCGAAACTCGAAACGACGATTCTGTATCTGCTGCAATAATTGTTTTACCTGCGCGAGTGGGGCACGCTTCAGCGGAGAGGACGTGATCGGGCGGCCGGTGACGCTGAACGGGCATACGGCCACGGTGGTCGGCGTGGGTCCGCCGGAGTTCGTCCGCCCCACACTTCGAGGTCTGCGTGCCGATGGAAGGGTACGCGCGCGCCGCCGCTGGAATCGGGGGGCCGCCTCGGGCCGGATTTCTCGCCCGACTGGCGAGTCGCGCTGTACTCGGCAGCCTTGGCGGTGGCCAGTTCGCTGATCTTCACACTGGCTCCGGCGCTGCGGGCGTGGGGCCAGGACTTGCTGCCGTGGCTGCGCGCCGGCGAGCACAGCGTGGCGGGCGGCAGGTCGAAGATGGCCAGCCTGCTCATCATAGGTCAACTGGCCTTAGGGGTCGTCCTGCTGACCAGCGGCGGGCTGGCATGGCAGGATTGAGGCTAAAGGAAAAAAGGGCAGGCCCAGGAGCGGGGGCCTGCCCTTCGGGTTCAGGCTACGCGTTCTGACGCAACCACTCGCGGAATGCATCGCGATACAGAATGATGCCCTTTCGCGAATAGCGGAGGTAGCCCTGGCGGCGGAACTGGTTCATATAATGGGTCACGATTTCGCGCGAGGTACCCACATACTGCGAGAGCAACTCGTGCGTGAACGGGACCATGCGGACCGAACCGTCTTCCTCGGTGACGCCGAGGCGCTCGGAGAAGCGGATCAGCGAACGCGCCAGGCGACGGGCGATGTTGTCGACCGAGAAGCTCTCGATCCGGTGGGTGAAATCGATAGTGCGCTGCACGAGAATCTGCAGCAGTGCGACCGCGAGGCGCGGCCGCTTCATGACGATGTCTTCGATCTCGGCGGTGGTCCACGTCATCAACTTGGTATTTTCGAGTGCGGTAGCCTGCTCAGACCGGTGGGGCAGGTTGAGGAATGCGGATTCGCCGAAGAATTCGTCGGGCTGATAAATGTCCACCACCACCTGGTGGCCGTCGTCGGCCAACCGGGAGACCTTGACTTTGCCATCGATCACGAGGTGAATGCTGTTTGAGGGTTGATCCTGATTGTAGATGATTTGACCTTTGCGATACTCGACAATGCTCGAGCACGGCAGGTGAGCCAGTGGATCTTCTAGTGGTTTCTGAGTAGGTGATGCAAAAGGACTGGTTCCCATTTCGTTTCCTCCAAAGACAGTTTTTACTGCGGTTGTTGTTGTAGCTGGCAGCTATCGCTAATGGTCTCGATGCTGCGAACTTTCATTAAGGGGATGGTCCCGCCGGTTGTTGAAATCCCCCGAACGGTGACTCTGTGTCCCATATGCTTGGCAAAGCCTTCAGCAGGAAAACCATCCGCTTCCAGATTGGCGATCGGCTTCAAGTCCCGAGCGTCCACGAGAACGTAACGGCTATCCTGCTCATCCAAGCATCCGGCCATCGCAGTCCCTTGCTGCTTACCGGTAGGATCCTTTTTCGGCGCCTGGTCGCGCGACTGAGGTTGAGCATGAGCGAGGAACAGGAGGCAGGTGTAGAGTGCGACCAGTAGCGGGCTTTTAAGCCTTCGAATCATTCCGCCCTCGTGCGGTTTTCCCAACAGCACTTCTTGTGCCAGATGATACTTCGAATTTTCACCGAAGCGCAACAGGTTTCGCAAGCAACATGTATACAAAGACATAGAGTCGCAAGAACTACCCCCGATAGGCTATCTTCCCAAACCCGGCAAATGTGTAGTTTTTCCCGGAGCGGGCAATGTTTGCCCTTTTCGACATGAGACCTGGGTAAGGGTTATATGATGAATGAGTGCCCGCCTGGCGCTCCGGATTAGCGCTGCTGACCCTCAGCCGAGTGTTGGCCGCGCAGACGTACTCTCCGCCCGCCGGCGATCGACCCGCCATACGCAGGGCCGGCACCAGTATTCTGCCCGGCGGCCGGGTGATTTCCCCTACGGGGGACGAATACCCGACCATCGCCGGACCATTCGGGCTCGCGCTCAGCCCATCCGGAAAAATCGCCGCCACGGCCAACGGCGGACCTTGGCGCTACGGCATCACGATCCTGGAGCGGAACAAGCAGAAGTGGGATGTGCGGCAGTTGGGCGCCCGGTCGATGGACGCGCTGGATCAATTTGGGACGACGGACTGGCGTAGCGTCTCCACGGGCATCGTCTTTTCGGGCGAGCACAACCTGTACGTGTCTGAGGGGAATTCCGGACGCGTCAGCCTGTTCGATTCCAGCGACGAACGTCGTAGGGTGATCGAACTAAATCAGGGCGGCTACAAGGACAGCTACTCGGGCGAACTGGCGATCGATGCCGAGCGTAACATTCTGTACGTCGTGGACCAGGCGAATTACCGGGTAGCCGTGGTCGACACGAAGACGCGCCAGGTATTGACCTCGGTGAAAACGGGCCGCCTGCCATTCGCGATGGCCCTCTCGCCCGACCGGCAGAAGCTGTACGTGACGAATGTCGGACTGCTGGAGTACCATCCGATCGCGGGGGCCGACCCCAGCGATCCGCGAGCGTCGGGACTTCCATTCCCCGCATTTGGTTTTCCGAGCGCTGACGCCAGTGCCGGTGTCGAGCGGGGCACCGCACGCGGGGCGGTGAAAGTGCCGGGCGTCGGCGATCCCAAGGCACCCGAGGCGAACTCGCTGTGCGTGGTCGACGTATCGAATCCGTCGACGGCGAAGGTCGAGGCGTTCGTGCCCGTGGGGCGGAGTCCGTCGGGGCTGGCGGTTACGGCCGACCGGGTCTTCGTCTCGAATGCGGGCAGCGATTCCATCACGGTGATCGACGCCAAGAGCAATCGCGTGCTGGACCAGATTGAGATCCGCATACCGGGGCTGGAGTCGCTGCGCGGAGTGATGCCGCTCGGCATGGCGTACTACGAGAAGTCCGGCTGGCTGCTGGTGGCCGAAGCGGGGATCAACGCGGTCGCAGTGGTGGATGTCGCCGCCAAACGCGTGCTGGGACACCTGCCCACGAGTTGGTACCCGACGCGGGTGGCGATCGATCAGGACAACGTGCTGGTGACGAACGCCAGGGGACACGGGCAGGGGCCGAACGGTCCGGGCGGTCCTCGGGGGATGCTGCTGCCCAGCCAGCGATTGCAGGGAACGATCGCGATTTTCAATGTCCCGGACGCGAACGAACTGGCCAAGCAGACCGAGTTCGTGATGCAGGCCAACGGCCTGGTCGCCCATCCGGCGGCGGTTTCGTCGAAGTTACCGGACGGGGTGCGGCACGTGGTGCTGATCGTCAAAGAGGGCCGCAGCTACGACGACATTCTGGGCGATATCGGGTCGGCGTCGAACGGGCGGGCCATGGGGTCGGCGGAACTGGCGCGTTTGGGATCGAGCGGCTTCGTGGATGGGCGGCATGTCCGCATGAGTTTGCGGGATGCGGACATCACGCCGAATCACCACGCCATCGCGCGCCAGTGGGCCTTTAGCGACAACTTCTACTCGGACGCGGACGGCAGCATCGACGGCCACCATTGGATGGTCGGCGCGTATCCCAACTTCTGGACGCAGAGTTCGATCGCCGCGGCGCTCGGGGAGTTGAAGGACTTCCGGTTGGGCGCGCCGGGGCGGATGGCATTCTCGGGTACGGCTGCTTCGGTGCAACCGGAGGACCAGCCTGAGTCCGGCAGCCTGTGGGATCACCTGGCCCGGAACAACGTGTCCTTTTACAACTTCGGCGAGGGGTTCGAACTGGCGGGTATCAGCGAAGGGTCGGGTATGCCTCCGTTGGGGGCGCGCTTCCTGACGAACATGCCGATGCCGGAACCGCTCTACCGGAATACGTCGCGCGATTATCCCGGCTATAACATCCACATTTCCGACCAGACTCGGGCCTCGCAGTTCATTCGAGAAGTGGACGAGAAGTTCGTCAAAGGCGGAGCCGACCTGCCGCAATTCCTGTACGTCTACCTGCCGGGCGATTACAGCGGCGCCGCGCGGCCCGACGACGGCTACCCGTACGAGGAATCCTTCGTGGCGGATAACGATTACGCGCTCGGCCGAATTCTGGAATACCTTTCGGGGACGAAGTGGTGGGGATCGATGGCGGTGTTCGTGACCGAGTCGGCGGCGCAGGGGGGCGTGGATCATGTGGACGCACACCGCACACTGCTGCTGGCGTCCGGTCCGTGGGTCAAGAAGGACTACGTCTCCCACACGAACGCCAGTCTGCCTGCGCTGTTGAAGACGATTTTCGGCCTCCTGCATGTGCCCGCGATGAACCTGTTCGATGCCATCGCCGCGGATCTATCGGACTGCTTCGCCGCCAAGCCCGACCCGGCGGCGTATAAAGCGCGCCCCGTGGACAAGCGAATCTTCGACCCCACAACTCCGGCCACTGCTCAACTATCTCGATAACGAGAATCTTTTAGCAAAGGAGTGCATCCAATCACCATGCTACGAAAATTGACCATGACCGACGATTCGGCGGCGACAGCGATTCTGCGCGTCGTGCTCGGCGTCGTGTTCTTCGCGCACGGCGCGCAGAAGATGCTGGGCTGGTTCGGCGGCAACGGGTTCACCGGCACCATGGGATTCATGACGGGTGCGATGCACATCCCGGCGGTGTTCGCGTTCCTGGCGATCGCGGCGGAATTCTTCGGCGGCCTGGGACTGATCCTCGGTCTGCTGACGCGGGTGGCGGCATTCGGGATCGCGGTGAACATGCTGGTCGCGATCGTGAAGGTACACGCCCGCTTCGGATTCTTCGCCAACTGGACGGGAATGCAGAAGGGTGAGGGCTTCGAGTTTCATCTGCTGGTCCTGGCAATGACCGTGTTTTTGATCCTGCGGGGCGGCGGCGCCGCGTCCGTGGACAGGAGGCTTTCTTGAAACGCGAAATACTCGGAATTCACCATGTGACCGCTATCGCGGGTGATCCGCAGAAGAATCTCGACTTTTATGGCGGAGTGCTGGGACTGCGGCTGGTGAAGCTGACGGTCAACTTCGACGACCCCGGCACGTATCATCTCTACTACGGCGATGGCGCGGGCCATCCCGGCACGATCCTGACCTTCTTCCCGTGGCCGAATGCGCCGAAGGGCCGGCGCGGGACGGGGCAGGTCACGGAGACGGCGTTCGCGATCCCGGAGAACGCGGTGAGCTACTGGACGGCGCGCCTGGCCGAGCGCGGGATTGCTTTCGAAGGGCCGGCGGAGCGCTTCGGGGAGCAGGTCATTTCGGTGCCGGACCCCGACGGCCTGGCGATCGAGTTGATCGCGACGAAGGTGGTGCGCGACGACCGCGCGTGGCAGGCCGGGCCGGTGCCGCTGGAGTTCGCCATCCGCGGCTTCCATAGCGCGACGCTGCGCGAATCGGATCGGGCGGCGACGGCCGGCCTGTTGACGGACACGATGGGTTTCCACCTGGTCGGACAGGAGGGGAATCGGTATCGGTATGCGGTCGAGTCGGGCGAGGCGGCCAATCTGGTGGACGTGCTGCATGCGCCGGATGAGCGATTCGGGCGGGTGCTGGTGGGGTCGGTCCACCACATCGCGTGGCGGACGCCGGACGATGGGCAGCAACAGGACTGGCTGCGCGAGTTGTCGCGGCTGGAGTACGGCGTCTCGCCGGTGATGGATCGCAAATACTTCCACTCGATCTACTACCGCGAGCCGGGCAACATCCTGTTCGAAATCGCGACGGATCCGCCGGGGTTTGCGGTGGACGAGGAGCCGGAAAAACTCGGCACGCATTTGGTGCTGCCGCCGTGGCTGGAGTCCGACCGGCCGCGGATCGAGACGGTGCTGCCGAGGCTCAGCTTATGAACCGGAGGGCGGTGATTCTGCTGCACGGGCGGGGCGGGTCGGCCGAAGACATCCTGCAATTGCGGGAGGAATTCGGGGTGCCGGACGTGGAGTGGCATGCACCGGAGGCGCCGGGGAACTCGTGGTACCCGTATTCCTTCCTGGCGCCGATCGCGCAGAACGAGCCGTGGCTGACCTCGGCGCTGGTACAGGTGGGGAAGGCGGTGGAGCAGGTGGCCGCGTCGGGGATTCCGCGGGAGAGGATCGTGCTCGCGGGATTCTCGCAAGGGGCGTGCCTGGCGACGGAGTTCGTGGCGCGCAATCCGGCGCGGTACGGCGGGCTGATCGCGTTCACGGGAGGATTGATCGGTCCTGCTGGGACGGCGTTCGAGTACGCCGGGTCGCTGGAGGGTACGCCGGCATTCCTGGGGGCGGGCGATCCGGATCCGCACGTGCCATGGTCGCGGGTGGAGGAATCGGCGAGGGTGCTGTCGGGGATGGGGGCGGCGGTGGTGCTGCGGCGGTATCCCGGGATGTCGCATACGATCGGTCGGGAGGAGATCGAGGAGGGGCGGAAGATTATCGTTCCTGAGAATGCGAAGCTAATTGGCCACAGATGAACACAGATGCACGCGCCGGGGACGAACCCAAGAATCTGCGACTTCTTGGGTTCGCTTCGCCCCTGGTCGGCTGGCTGGGCCGGATTATTCGGTTGTCAAGGATCGGCGGAGATGCCGGTCAGCAAGTGCCGCACCTCTCCAACGTGGATTGTAAACTACTGACGCCAGGGTAATCGGGTCAAGTTGTTTGTTTTCAGGTGAAAGTTGGTTGTCAACGGCAAATCGGGGTGGGTCAGAACGCGCCACGAAATCATCTCGAAAAATTTGTCGAATCCGCGATTTCCGATTCGACTAACGATATGAGAATGAAACGGATAATCCCAACCGCGCTAGTGCTTGGGTTCCTGGCGCAAGCGCAAGGAACGAACGGGCCGTACCCAAGCATGGCCTCGCTCGACCAATACCTGATCGCGGACCGCAACGCCGAAATAGCCATGGCGAAAAGTGCAGCGCCGAGCTCGATCTCGGACAACGCCGACGTCATGGTCCTGGACCGGCAAGGATACAAAACGGTGGCTAAAGGGACGAATGGGTTCGTGTGCATGGTGGACCGCTCGTGGACGGCACCTTTCGGGGACCCGGAGTTTTGGAATCCCAAGATCCGCGGTCCGATCTGCTTCAATCCGGCGGCCGCGCGAACGTACCTGCCGATCACCATCGCGAGAACGCAGTTGGCCCTGGCGGGGAAGTCGGAGACGCGTATCCGCGAGGCGGTCAACTCCGCTCTCGACAAGAGGGAGTTGCCTGCGCTGGAAGCGGGCGCCATGTGCTACATGCTCTCGAAGGAGGGCTATCTGGGGGATCAGGCCCAGCATCCTCATCCACACCTGATGTTCTGGGTCGAGCGAACGAAACTCGAAGCGTGGGACGCGGGGGCGCCGGGCTCTCCCATTATCGGCGCAGAGGAGATTCCTGGGCGGTTAACGATCTTCATCGTTCCGGTCGCCAAGTGGTCCGACGGTACGGAACCTCATGATTAGGAATGACGGCGGATGGGTTTGTACCGTCGGGCGGCGGGGGTAGCTGACGCGGAGACGCGAAGGCGCGGAGGAACACGCGGAGAACGCCAGAGGGGATTGGGTTTGTTCCGCCGTGCGCCGGGGATGGGGTTTGTTCCGTCGGTCACCGGGGATGGGGTTTGTTCCGTCGTGCGCCTCGGGATTGGGTTTGTTCCGTCGGTCACCGGGGATGGGGTTTGTTCCGTCGGTCACCGGGGGTGGGGTTTGTTCGGTGGTGCGCCGGGGATTGGGGTTGTTGGGTGGTGCGCCGGGGGTTGGGTGGGTTCCGTCGTGCGCGGGGGATTTGGTTTGTTTGGTGGTGCGCGTGGGGCTGGGTGTG
>Ga0105240_10002229_pt1 | contig 31523 bp, 37 predicted proteins | sample KBSC54metaG_FD_80426 | JGI IMG/M metagenome (GOLD analysis project Ga0105240, IMG submission 80426) | Corn rhizosphere microbial communities from Kellogg Biological Station, Michigan, USA - KBS C5-4 metaG | ecosystem: Host-associated > Plants > Roots > Rhizosphere > Soil | place: Michigan, USA... | reverse complement strand
TGCTCCGCCGTAGCGTCGCGCCGGCGCGCATCAGCCCCAAGGTCCAGGCCCAGGCGGAACGGATCGCCGCCACGGTGCTGACGGCGCTCGACTATGTGGGCGTGATCGGAGTGGAGCTGTTCGAGCGCGACGACGGGCGGCTGCTGGTCAACGAGTTCGCGCCCCGGGTCCACAACACCGGCCACTGGACGCTGGATGGCTGCGAGGTGGACCAGTTCGAGCAGCACATCCGCGCCGTGGCCGGCTGGCCGCTCGGCCCCACCCAGGCGCTGGCGCGGGTGGAGATGACCAACCTGCTGGGGGCGGAGGTCGACCAGTGGCGCGTGCTGGCGGCCGAGCCCGGGACGCGGCTCTGGCTCTACGGCAAGGCCGAGGCGCGGCCAGGCCGGAAGATGGGGCACGTCAACCGGCTGAGCCCGCTGAAGGGGTAGGTCGTTCTCCAAAATGCCATGTCATCCCGGCCGTAGCGGAGCGGAGGGCCGGGATCTCCTCGTGACTATCCCGGACGAGATCCCGGACAGCGGCTTCGCCGCTTCTGGGATGACACAGCTTCACTGGGGGCTAGGGCCGTGCATATCGCAACCTGCCGAGTGTCTCGGCTGCGAGTTGACCCAGGCCACCCTTGCCGACGCGGGCCTTGAAGCGCTCGAACGCCATCACCGCCTCGATCCGGCGGTCGAGGGCGGCGAGGGCGGCGTCCTCGCCCTGCCTCAGCCAGATGGCGAGGCTGGTGATCAGGATCTCGGCCAGGATGGCGCGCTTGCTGTAGTGGTTCTCGTCGGTGGAACGGTCGCCGGCCCAGCGCCAGAGGGCATCGGCGCTTTCCCAGGCCAGCCGCAGGCCGAGCGGCGCATTGAACGGCAGCGCCAGGAAGCCCTGCCAGCGCCGCACCGCCGGCGCGTCGGCCGCCGCCGCCCGCAGCCGCGCCTCGGCGGCGCGCCGGATGCGCTCGCGGATCTTCAGCGACGCCGGATCGACGTCGGCGAGCGCGGCCAGCGCCGCCCGGTCGTGGCGTCGCGACAGCAGCGCGGCCAGGTCGCGCGGGCCGTGCGGCAGCAGCAGCTCGGCCTCGCCCGCGGAGAGGCCGGCGATCTTCGCCGCCGCGTAGGTCATCGGCCAGGTCCAACCCTGGTCGGGGGCGAGGGTCAGGGCGGCGTCGAGCGTGCGCGCCTCGGCGCGCTCGGCGTAGCCCGGTTCTGGGTCGTCGGCGGTCATTGCGCCTCCTCTAGCGCCTCCCGGTGCAGCTGTCCCGCGCCGTGGACAAGCCGGGATGGGTCTGCTATCAGCCCCGCCCTCACAGCATCGTCCAGACCGGCCGACAACAGGAGCGCGGGTCATCGTTCAGATTTTCGTTCGCGACAACAATGTCGACCAGGCGCTGAAGGCCCTGAAGAAGAAGATGCAGCGCGAGGGCTCGTTCCGCGAGATGAAGCGGCACGTGCACTACGAGAAGCCGTCCGAGAAGCGCGCCCGCCAGAAGGCGGAGGCGGTGCGCCGCGCCCGCAAGCTGGCGCGCAAGCGCGCCCAGCGCGAAGGCCTGATCGCGGCGCCGAAGAAGCCCGTCCGGACCTAGCCTCAAGCTGTCTGCCCGTTCCGGCGAAGCGTCGGGACGGGAGTCCAGCCGAGTACTCTGAAGAACTAGTCCGGATTCCATCCGGCAGCCCTGGGTCCTGGCCGTCGCCGGGATGAGTGGGGTTCACAAAGGCGCTGGGAGGCTCCTTGGACACGGATCCGGCGGACGTCCCCGGCGCGCCAGCAGCGGACCGGACAAATTGGACCGGCCTGCGGCGCATCTACGTCATGGCCGTGCTCTGCGTCATCGCTGTGGTCTATTTCATCGACCGCCAGATCATCAGCATCCTGATCCAGCCGATCAAGGCGGAGTTCCACGTCTCCGACAAGGCGATGGGCCTCTTGACCGGCATCATGTTCGCCGGCGCCTATGCCGTGGCCGGCATTCCGGTCGCACGGCTGATCGATACCTATCCGCGCAAGTATGTGCTGGCGGGATGCCTGACGATCTGGAGCGTGCTGACCAGTCTGGGCGGCGTGGCTCAGAACTTCACCCAGCTGGCGCTCAGCCGGATCGGGGTGGCGGCCGCGGAGGCGGGTTCGCCGCCCTCCGGCTATTCCATCGCCTCCGACCTCTTTTCCGCCAAGGCGCGCGGCACGGCCATTGCGACGATCGCGGCCGCTCAGTCGTTCGGCATCGGCATGGGCGTGCTGCTCGGCGGGGTGCTGTCGCAGGCGTTCAGCTGGCGGGTCAGCTTCCTGATCGTGGGCCTGCCAGGGGTGCTGCTGGCGATCCTGCTTCTGACGACGGTCAAGGAGCCTCCGCGGGCCCTGTCGGACGCGCCCACGGCCTCCACCGCCAAGACGACGCTGGGCGAGACGTTGCGCCGGCTCTGGAGCATCCGATCCTTCCGGTGCTTCGCCGTGATTACCGGAATGGCCGGCTTCACCGGTTACGGCCTCTTGATCTGGGGGCCGACCTTCGTGCTTCGGGTGTTCCACCTGTCGCCGGCCAAGGCGGGTATCTGGTTCGGCATCACCACCTCCGCCGCGCTGGTCAGCGGCAACCTGTTCGGCGGCTTCCTGGCCGACAGGCTCGGCGGCCGCGACCTGCGGGCCTACATGTGGATCGCCGCGGGAGGCCCGCTGCTGTGCATTCCGGCCGGGATCTGGTTCGCCACCAGCAGCACCTGGCAGCAGGCGATGATGGCGTTCTTCCTGCTGCAGTTCAGCCTGACCAGCCACATCCCCACCAGCTACGCCATGGGCCAGACCCTGGCGCCGGCGCGGATGCGAGCCACCGCCTCGACCATCCTCTCGCTGTCGTCGACCATCATCGGCGCCGGCCTCGCCCCGTTCGTGATCGGGGCCAGCAACGACTTCCTGAACGCCCGCTTCGGCGAGGAGGCGATCCGCTATTCGGCGGCAATCGTGCTGATCGGCGCCCTGTTCGCCAGCGTGGCCGCCTTGACGGCGACCATCTGGATCCGCGGCGACTACGCCAGGATGCAGCGCTGGTCGGCCGGGGAGGAATAGGGGACGCGCCTATCTGAACTCGCCGCCGGTGAAGACCGAGAGCAGGCGCACGCCGTGCCCGGCCAGGGCTTCGCTGGCCCCCTCCTGCCGGTCGACAATCACCAGGGCGGCGTCCACCACCGCGCCGGCGCCGCGGGCGGCGTCGACGGCCTTGACGATCGAGCCGCCGGTGGTGGCGACGTCGTCGACGATCAGCACCCGCCTGCCATCCAGGCTCTCGCCGGTGGCCAGGCCCTCGACCACCTCGCGGGTGCCGTGGCCCTTGGCTTCCTTGCGCACGAAGAAGGTCCGCACCGGCCGGCCCTCCGCGTCGCTGATCGCCGCCAGGGCCGAGATCACCGGCACCGCGCCCATCTCCAGGCCGCCGACGAAGTCGGCCCGCTCCGGCAGCACGCGGGCCAGGAAGGCGCGGGCGCAGAGGTGGGCGCCGCGCGGGTCCATCATGGTGGGCTTGAGGTTGAAGTAGAGGTCGCTCTCGCGGCCCGACGCCAGGGTGAACTTGCCGAGCCGGAACGAGCGGGCGCGGATGATCTCGCGCAGCTCGTCCTCGCCGGCGTCATGCGTGCGGTCGGGCGTGGCGGCGGCGGCCATGGGAATCCTTTCGCGGCAGGGTGAGTCCGCGAAGGATGGGCGCCCCGCCCACGGGGGTCAAGCGCGCTCGCCGCGCCCCGCGATGCCGGCCAGCAGCAGCCGCAGATCGAAGCGGCCGCTGGAGAGGGCGCCGGTGCGGAAGGCGCGTCCGGCGATCCATATCTCCACCGCCGACATGGCGAACATCACCACCGTGGTGCCGGCCACCTGCCACCACGGCGGGCCGCTGGCGGCGCGGGCGGCCATCAGGAAGGGCGTGAACGGCGGGAACCAGGAGAGGGCCTGCAGCAAGGGGGCGTCCGGGCGGGCGATGGCCTGGCCCATGAACACCATCGGGATGGTCAAGAGGATCATCAGCGGCCCAAGCAGGGTCTGGGCCTCGCGGGTGGTCTCGCAGAAGGCGCCGATGGTGGTGAACAGGGTGGCGTACATCAGGTAGCCGCCGACGAAATAGAGCAGGAAGTAGAAGATCAGCCCGTGCTGCAGCAGCACGCCGCCGATCTGGCCCACCAGCTCGGGGTTGCGCGTCATCAGGGCGCCGCCGGCGAGACCGAGCCAGACGCAAAGCGCAGTGGCGGTGACGCCGGCCGCGCCGAGGATCTTGCCGCCCATGATCTCGGGCACCGACGCGGAGGTGAGTAGGACCTCGAGGATGCGGCTCGACTTCTCCTCGATCACGCTGTTCAGCAGGATGCCGGCGCCGGTGAGGATCAGCGACCAGAGCATGATGCCCATGCCGAAACCGATGTAGGACGGCAGCCGGTCGGCCATGGAGACCTGGCCGGTGCGACTGCGCGGCGAGTACAGGGTCACCTTCGGCTCGGCGTCTTCCAGCGCGGCGACGGCGGCGGGCGTGAGCCCGGCGGCCCGCAAGCGGTCGTGGCGGATGGCGTCGCCGAGCGCTCCGGAGAGCCTGGCCTGCAGGTTGGGCTCGGCGATGTTACGGGTCCACAGGTCGAGGGCGGGCGCCCGGGGCGAACCGTGGACGATGGCGATGGCGTCGAGGCGGTCGCCGGCAGGGGTCTTGACGTCGCCGGCCACGTACGGCTTCAGCGCCTGCGCGGCGGCGCCGGCGCTGGCGTAGGGACCGCCCGGCGCGGCAACCACGACCGCCGGCGGCTCGCCCTCGCGGGCGGCGGCCGTCAGCACCTGTCCGTAGCCCGCGCCGGTCAGGTCGACGATGGCGACCCGGCTGGCGGGCGCCGACTTGGCCGCGACGCCGGAGGCGTAGATCGCGACGAGCAAGCCCAGCGGCATCAGGCAGATGGAGAGCCAGAACCCGACGGTGCGGACGAAGGCCATGTATTCGCGGCTGGCAATGGCGAGGAGGCGGCTCATGCGGTCTCTCCCTCGCCCGTCAGCACGATGAAGGCGTCGTGCAGGTGCGGCTCCTTCAGTTCCAGGCGGCTGATGTCGAGGTCGCGGGCGAAGGCGGCCTTGAGGGTGGGCTGGACGGGGGCGCCGGGCGCGAGCTCGGCGGTGAGGCGCACGCGGCCCTCGCCCAGGCATTCGTGGGTCACCTGGACCACCCCCGGCGCGCCGTTCAGGGCGCCTGGCGGCAGGACGCCCTCCAGCACCAGCCGGCGCGGGGCGGCGGCGCAGGCCTCGTCGACGCGGCCGTCGAACACCTTGCGGCCGCGGGCGATCAGCACCACCCGGTCGCAGAGGCGCTCGGCATGCTGCATCACGTGGGTCGAGAAGATCACCGTGGCGCCCCGCGCGGCGAGGTCGCGGATGATGGTCTCCAGCGCCTGCTGGTTGACCGGGTCGAGGCCGGAGAACGGCTCGTCGAGGATCACCAGCTCCGGGTCATGCGCGAGGGCGGACAGTAGCTGGACCTTCTGGGCCATGCCCTTGGAGAGGGCCCGGATCTGCCGGTTGGCGGCGAAGCCGAGACCATGCGCCTCGAGCAGGGCCCGGGCCTTGCGGCGGGCCTCGCCGCCAGGGACACCCTTCAGCGTGGCGAGGAAGGCGATCGCCCCCACCGGCGTCATGCGGCGGTAGAGGCCGCGCTCCTCGGGCAGGAAGCCGATCCGGGCGCGCACCCGGCGCGCATCGGCTTCGCCCAGCACGCTGATCCGCCCGGCGGTGGGGGTGACGAGGCCGAGGATCATCCGCAGGCTGGTGGTCTTGCCGGCGCCGTTCGGCCCCAGGAAGCCCAGGATGGCGCCCTTCGGGGCCTGGAACGAAAGATCGGAGACGGCAGTGAAAGCGCCGTAGCGCTTGGTCACGCCGTCGAGCTCAAGGGCAAGCTGCATAGGCCCTTGGTAACGGCGAAACCCTAATCGGCCTTTGCCGCGGCCGCTTCGACGTCCAGGATCGCCTCGACGACGCGATCGGCGTGCGTCTCGCCCAGCAGGCTCGCGTGGTTGGCGCCCGGAACATAGAGCACCACGCCGTGCTTCGAGGCCCGCGCCGGGACGGACTGCACTACCTGCCGGGGTCCCGAGGCGCTCTCCTCGCCGGTCAGAATGACCGCCACCGGCCAATCGGGATTGTAGGGCCCGCTCTGCACCCCCTCCTGGGCGTCGATGGTCCAGAGCGCGGTCTCGGCGGCGGACCAGCGATTGTGCGGGCCGTTGGCGAAGGCCCAGCGTTTCTCGGCCTTGGCGTCAGGCGGCAGGCCGATGCTGTCGCCGAGCGACACCTCCAGCGGCCGGGCCAGCCCCGTGGAGACAACCCAGGCCGCCAGCCGGGTGAACAGGACCAGCTGGGCGACGCCCTGGCGGGCGGTGGCCGCGCCCATGGCCTCCGGCGTGGTGGCGTCCACCAGCACGACGCCCCGGACGCGCTGGGCGTTGCGCGAGGCGAACACCCGCAGGTGGAGGCCGGCCATGGAGTGGCCGCACAGGATGAACGGGCCGGTCTCGTCCGCCGCGGCCAGCAGCTCCTCCAGGTCGGAGACGATGGCGAGGCTGTCGCGCGGCTTCGGGCCCGGATCGGAGTGGCCCAGACCGGCGCGGTCATAGGCGCAGCTGCGCAGGCCCTGGGCCGCCAGCCGCTCCTGCACCGCGGCCCAGTCGGCCGAGAAGCCGAACGCGCCGGCCTCCATCAGCACGGTCGGCCGCGCACCGGCCGGCGGGCCGACGCACACCAGCCGCAGGTGGCGGCCGCCTTCGATCTCGACCATGCGTCCGCGCGGCTCGACCGCGGCGGCGTAGGCAACGCTCATGACCCCTCCGGCGGCGGCCAGGACAAACGCGAGCACAGCCGCAGCCACCAGAGACGACGCACGGCCCATGAGCGGATTTAGGTGAGCGATGCGGCGCAAGCTAGGCGGGCGCCGTAACATCGCCGCAATCAGGCGACGACGGAGGCTTCGAAATCGAGCGCCGTGCGCACGATGAAGCGCAGATCGTCAAATTTTGGGCGCCAGCCGAGCAGCTGGCCGACCCGCCGGACGTCCGCGATCAGCACCGCGGGATCGCCGGCGCGCCGGGGCCCGTCCCGCACCGACAGCTTGCGGCCGAGCTCCGCCTCCACGGCGGCGACCACCTCGCGCACGGTATAGCCATGGCCGTCGCCGCAGTTGAACAACAGGCTGTCGCCGCCGGCCTCCAGGTGTGCGAGCGCCGCCAGATGCGCCTGCGCGAGGTCGGTGACGTGGATGTAGTCGCGGATTGCTGTGCCGTCTCGGGTGGGAAAGTCGGTTCCGTTGACGACCAGTTCCGGCCGGCGGCCGAGCGCGGTCTCGACGGCAGCCTTGATCAGGTGGGTGCCCTGCGGCTCTCGCTGCCCCGCCCGGCCGGCCGGATCGGCGCCGCAGACGTTGAAGTAGCGCAGGATGCCGTAGCGCAGGTCGTGCGCCGCGGCGGTGTCCATCAGCATCCGCTCGCTCATCATCTTCGAGGCGCCGTAGGGCGAGATCGGCGCGAGCGGGGCGTCCTCGGGGGTCGGCGAGACCTCGGGCATGCCGTAGACGGCGGCGGTGGAGCTGAAGATGAACTGCCCCAGCCCGCCCCGGACGCAGGCCTCGATCAGGGCGCGCGTCCGGCCGGTGTTGTTGTCGTAGTACTTCAGCGGCTCGGTCACCGACTCCGGCACCACGATCGAGCCGGCGAAGTGCAGCACCGCCGTCACGCCATGCTCGGCGATCAGGCGCCCCACCAGGGCCTGGTCGCCCACGTCGCCCTCGACGAAGGCGGCGGCCGCGGGCACGGCCGCACGGGGGCCCTTCGACAGATTGTCGAGCACCACGACCTCGCGGCCGGCGTCGAGAAGGGCGAGCGTCATGTTGCTGCCGATGTATCCGGCCCCGCCCGTCACCAGGATCGCCATTCAGCCTCGCGTCATTCGTGGTTGGCGCGCGATATCGGCGAAATCCGGCGCAGCGGCAAGGCGACGCGGCGTCTCAGAGCGCTCGCACGATGCCTTCGACCATCTTCCGGGCGTCGGAGAACAGCATCATGGTGTTGTCGCGGAAGAAAAGCTCATTCTCGACCCCGGCGTAGCCCGAGCCCATGCCGCGCTTCACGAACAGCACCGTGCCGGCCTTCTCGACGTCCAGGATGGGCATGCCGTAGATCGGCGAGGTGGGATCGGTCTTGGCGGCGGGATTGGTGACGTCGTTGGCCCCGATCACGAAGGCCACGTCCGCCGATGGGAACTCCGAATTGATGTCCTCGAGCTCGAACACCTCGTCGTAGGGCACGTTGGCCTCGGCCAGCAGCACGTTCATGTGGCCGGGCATGCGGCCGGCCACCGGGTGGATGGCGTACTTCACCTCCACCCCGCCCGCCTTCAGCTTGTCGGCCATCTCGCGCAGTACGTGCTGGGCCTGGGCCACCGCCATGCCGTAGCCGGGGACGATGATCACCTTCGAGGCGTTCTTCATGATGAAGGCCGCGTCCTCGGCCGAGCCCTGCTTGATCGGCCGCGTCTCGACCCTGCCGTCGCCGGCCACCTCGCCGCCGAAGCCGCCCAGGATCACCGAGACGAACGAGCGGTTCATGCCCTTGCACATGATGTAGCTGAGGATGGCGCCCGAGGAGCCCACCAGCGCGCCGGTGATGATCAGGGTGGTGTTGGCGAGGGTGAAGCCCAGGGCCGCGGCGGCCCAGCCGGAGTAGCTGTTGAGCATCGAGACCACCACCGGCATGTCGGCGCCGCCGATCGGGATGATCAGGGTGACGCCGGCGATCAGGGCCAGGGCGAAGATGCTCCAGAACGCCCAGGTGGCCGACCCGCCGCTGGTCACCAGCACCCCGATCAGCACCACCACGGCCAGGGCGATCGCGATGTTGAGCGCGTGGCGGGCCGGCAGGATGATCGGCGCGCCGGACATGTTGCCGTTCAGCTTGGCGAAGGCGATCAGCGAGCCGGTGAAGGTGACCGCGCCAATGGCCAGGCCCACCGACAGCTCGAACAGGCTTTCGCGCAGCACGCCAGCGCCCTTGGCGATGCCATAGGCGGCGGGATCGTAGAGCGCTGCCGTGGCCACCAGGCATGCGGCCAGGCCCACCAGCGAGTGAAATGCAGCCACCAGCTGCGGCATGGCGGTCATCTTCACCCGCCGGGCGATCACCGCCCCCACCACCCCGCCGACCGCGACGCCGGCGGCGATCAGGCCGACCGTGGCGCCGTCCAGCAGATTCTGGGCCCAGAGACTGGCCAGGGCGACCGCCACGGCCAGGGCCATGCCCAGCATGCCGAGCAGGTTGCCGCGGCGGCTGGTCTCGGGATTGGAGAGCCCGCGCAGCGTCAGGATGAAGAGGACGCCGGACACCACATAGGCCAGGGCCGAAAGGTTGGCGCTCATGCCCGGCCCCCAGCCCGGTTCAAGCCCGCGGCTCCTTCTTGCGGTACATCTTCAGCATGCGGTGGGTGACCAGGAAGCCGCCGAAGATGTTCACGGAGGCCAGGGCCACGGCGATCGCGCCGGCGCCCTTGGAAATCCACTCACGCTGCTCGCCCGGCCCCACGTGAGCGGCGGCCGCCAGCAGGGCGCCCACCACGATCACCGACGACACCGCATTGGTCACCGACATCAGGGGCGTGTGCAGGGCCGGCGTGACGCTCCAGACCACGTAATAGCCGACGAAGATCGAGAGGACGAAGATCGCGAGGCGGAAGACGGTGGGATCGACGACTTCCATCCCCCTCCCCGTCAGGCCGCCTGCAGCGCAGGATGGACGACGGCGCCGCCCCGGGCGACCAGGGCCGCCTTCAGGATCTCGTCGTCGAAGTCGCCGACCAGCTGGCCGTCCTTCACCAGCAGGGCGGCGAAGGCCATCAGGTTGCGGGCGTAGAGGGCCGAGGCGTCGGCCGCCACCCGGCCTGGCAGGTTGCGGTAGCCGACGATCTTCACACCGCCGATATCGGCCACCTTGTCGGGCTGCACGCCAGCGACGTTGCCCCCCAGATCCACCGCCAGGTCCACCAGCACCGAGCCGGCGCGCATCGTTCCCACCTGCTCGGCGCTCACCAACCGCGGCGCCGGGCGGCCGGGGATCAGGGCCGTGGTGATGACGATGTCCTGCTTCTTGAGGTGCTCGCCGACCAGAGCCGCCTGCTTGGCCTGGTACTCCGGGCTCATCTCCTTGGCGTAGCCGGCGGCGGTCTCGGCGGCCTTGAACTCGTCGTCCTCCACGGCGATGAACCGCGCGCCCAGGCTCTCCACCTGCTCCCGGGCGGCCGGCCGCACGTCGGTGGCGGTGACCACCGCGCCGAGGCGGCGGGCGGTGGCGATGGCCTGGAGTCCGGCGACGCCCGCGCCCATCACGAACACCTTGGCCGGAGCGATGGTGCCGGCGGCGGTCATCATCATCGGCATCGCCCGGGCGTAGACCGACGTCGCCTCGATCACGGCGCGGTAGCCGGCGAGGTTGGCTTGGCTGGAGAGCGCATCCATGGCCTGGGCGCGGGTGATCCGCGGAACCAGCTCCATCGCGAACACGGTCGCGCCGCGCCCGCTCAGGGCGTCCATCAGCTTGCGGTCCTGGTGCGGGTTGAGCAGGCCGACCACGATGGCGCCCGGCTTCAGGGCGTCGATCTCTTCCTGGGCGGGGCCGCGCACCTTGAGCACGACGTCAGCGTTGCGGAGCGCGGCGGCGGGGCTGTGGGTGACGGCGGCGCCGGCGGCGGCGTAGTCGGCGTCGGCAATCGACGCGGTGAGTCCCGCGCCGGTCTCGACCATGACCGCGAACCCCAGGCTGATCAGGCGCTTGACGCTCTCGGGGGTGGCCGCGACGCGTGTCTCGCCCTCGCGGCGTTCCCTCGTAATGGCGAGGACGGGCATACCGTTAAGCGTTTCCCCGAAAACTTTTCTGGTTCTGGAGACGCCGGACGGCCAGGGACCGACTCAGCGGTCCCGGAATTAGGGCATGGAATGGAAGTCCGCGTCCATGGCCGGAGGCTTCAAAAATCGAAGAATCAGTGCCCGGAGTCGGGTTTGGACCGCAGGAAGACGATTCCCACCACCAGGATCACCACTCCGGCGATCAGCCCGGCGAAGAAGCCGGCCTTGGTGCAGAACCAAAGGATCGCCATGGTCAGCACGACGGCGATGGCGAGCGAGCCCCACTTGGTCAGGCCGTTGAACAGGTGGAACGTCGCGACCTGTTCGCTGATGTCCTGGTCGCCGGTGTGGTGCTCGTGAGCGGCTTCGGCCATGGGCTGCGCGGGTCCTTGCAGGTGCGGTCGCGCCGGGTGCTACACGAACCGCCCGCAACGCTCAAGACGGCCAGACGCTGAGCAGGGCGCGGAGCGCCGCGACGAGGGCCAGCGGCTGATCGACCATGATGTGATGCTCGCTGTCCGGAATGAGGATCGTGGGCACGGTGGCGGGCAGGAAGTCCAGGATCTCGCCGGCTGTGCGCCGCTCCATCACCCCCGAGCGATCGGCGATGATGTTGGCCATCGGCGGCAGCCTATCGCGAGGCTGCTCGCGCAGTTCGATCCGGTCGACCTTGCGCCACAGAAACGGGTCGAACTTCCAGGTCCAGCCCATGCCCGAGCTGTCGGTCATGGGCGCGGGCCGCAGCGAGTGGCGGGCGATGTAGTCGGCCATGAACAGGCTGCCGGGAATCTGCGGCGGTGACAGACGAAAGCGCGTCAGGGCTTCCTCGAGGGTCGGATAGACCCGGTTCGGCCGAGTCCGCAGGGCGGGCCCGGGCGCCGGGCGCCCTTCGGCCGCCGCCTGCGCGTAGATTTCCTGGATCTCCTGAGGCGTCGGTGCGTCGCCGAGCGCACTGTCGATGATGATCACCCCCGACATCCGCTCCGGGTAGGTGACGGCCGAGTAGTAGACCTGGGAACCACCGAACGAGTGACCGATGTAGAGCGGCTTGACCGCGGACTCGTAGAGGCCGCCCGCCTGGGCGGCGGCGTAGATCTCGGCCGCATAGGTCGGGAAATCGTAGGCCTCGCGCCAATCAGAGCCACCCATGCCGGAAAGCGACAGCGCCACGACGCGGTGGTCCTCGGCTAGGAACGGCGCGAGCGGGCTCCACCAGTCGGCGTGGGCGCTGTTGCCGTGTACGAGCACGATGCCCGGATCGCCGACGCGGCCCCAGGCCAGCACCTCGATGGTCGCGCCCAGCACCTCGACCGAGCTGCGCTCGGGGGCCTGGGCGATGGCCGCCTTGAACCAGTCCGGCGCGGGCGGCGGCGCGCCCCCGAACGGCTTGAGGGGCGAGGCCATCTCCTGCGGCATGTTCGGCGGCAGCCGCCCCGGTTCGTCCTCGTCCAGTCTTTCGTCGGGGCCAGGGTCTGCGGAATGCTGATCGTCGGTCATGCTTCGTGACTAGCGAGCGAGCGCGAAATGGCAAGTCGTCGACGGCGCGCCGCTTCGAGCGATCAGCCTCGTGAAGTTGGCGCAACACGCGGGACATGCAGGTGTCCTAATCTGAACACGGCCGCGCCCCAGGCTCGCGCTGACGTCCACGCAAGGACAGCTCCATGCGTTTCATCGTTTCCGCCTTGCTGGCCCTGGCGCTGCTGCCGGGCGCCGCGCTTGCCGGCGAAGCGATCGCGACCGCATCCCCGTCGCAGAATCCCCCCGTCGCCTCCCTTCCGCCACCGCTCCAGACGGCGGCGGAAGCCGCCGCTGACGATCCGCAACCCGTGCAGATCGGACCGTGCGGCCCGCAGACCATCGGCGCCGATGGGACGCCCGATCGGAAGCCACACGGTTACGTGGAGGCCGGCGTGGGCACCAGCGGGTATCGCCACATCGCCGCCGGCGTGTGCAAGCCGCTGGCGAACGGCGGCGCCGTCGCCGTGAGCGTCAGCGACAGCCAGTGGCAGGGACGTCGCGGACGGTAAGGCCGGCGTCAATACGGCCTGATCTCCACGATCCGCTGGGCGTCGAGCCTGAAACGCACCTTCTCGCCCACCGTCACGCCCGCCAGCACCTCGGCCTTGTAGGCGTAGAAATCCATGGTCCCGCGAGGCCACCCCAGTTCCTCGACGGCGTCGTAGGAGATGGTCACCTTCCTCGTGGCCGGATCGAGGGCCTGCACCACGCCGACGATCTGGGTCCTGTCCATCGGCTTGGGCGGCTGCGCCTCCGGCGGCAGGGCCGCGTTCGTCGCGCCGTCCCCGGACGGCGGCCGCCCGCCGCCATGACGGCCACCCCCGCCGCCTCCGCCGCCGTGGCCGGGTCCGGGCTGGGCGTCAGCCGCCGTTCCCACGAGCAACAACAGCGCCAGCCACGGCGCCACCCGCTTGAGCATCATCCGGCCCTCGTCCTCGTCCGTCCCCAGCGCCTAGCGCTGCAATGCGGCAAGGCGGAGACAAGGCGATGTCGCGGCGGACACGCGCCGGCAAGTTCGCCGCGGAGCGACGATTCGCTGCTGGCGCCCGCCGCCTAGCCGACCGGCTGGGCCTCGCGGCGGACCATGCGGGCGAACTCTTCCATCAGGCCCAGGGAGAGCTGAGCCGGGGTGAACCTGTATTCGCCGATCTCGGAGACCGGGGTCACCTCGGCGGCGGTGCCGGTGATGAAGCACTCGGAGAAACTCGCCAGTTCCTCCGGCTTGATGTGCCGCTCGATCACCTCGATCCCCTTCGACCGCGCCAGGGCGATCACCGACTGGCGGGTGATGCCGTCGAGGAAGCAGTCGGGCGTCGGGGTGTGAATGGCGCCGTCGCGCACGAAGAAGGCGTTGGCGCCGGTGGCCTCGGCGACGTAGCCGCGCCAGTCGAGCATCATCGCGTCGGCGTAGCCGGCGCGCTCGGCGACATGCTTTGAAACCGTGCAGATCATGTAGAGGCCCGCGGCCTTGGAGGAGGTCGGCGCGGTCTCCGGCGAGGGACGCTTGTACTTGGCCCAGGCCAGCCGGATGCCCTTGGCCTTCTCCTCGGGCTTGAAATAGCTCGGCCATTCCCAGACCGCGATGGCCACGTGGATCCTGGTGTCGTGGGCCGAGACGCTGATGCTTTCCGAGCCGCGCCAGGCGATCGGGCGCACATAGCAGTCGGTAAGGCCGTTGCGGGCGCAGGCCGCCTTGCACGCCTCGTCGATCTGAGCCACCGTGTAAGGGATCGAAAAGTCGAGGATTTCCGCCGACTTGAAGAGGCGCTGGGTGTGCTCGGTCAGCTTGAATATCTCGCCGCCGTACATGCGCTCGCCTTCGAATACGGCGGAGGCGTAGTGCAGGCCGTGGGTCAGGACGTGAATCTTGGCGTCGCGCCAGGGGATGAACTGGCCGTCGAACCAGATCCATCCGTCGCGATCGCTCATGGGAACGAGTGACATTGGGACGAAGGTCTTTCTTCCTTTCGAGGCGGTCCTTAGACGACGCCCCGTTGGCGTCGTCAAACGAAATGCCCCCGACATGAACCTCCGTTTCCCGCGCCGCCCCGACGCCGTCGACCGCCACCTGCTGGTGATCGACGACGACGATCGGATCCGCAGCCTGCTGAAGGAATACCTGGCCCGGGCGGGCTTCCGGGTGTCCACCGCGCGCGACGCGGCGGCGGCCCGAAAGCTGATGGAGCAGCTGAGCTTCGACCTGCTGGTGCTGGACGTGATGATGCCGGGCGAGGACGGCCTGACCTTCGCCCGCTGGCTGCGCGGCCGGCCGGGCGACACCGGCCGCACCCCGATCCTGATCCTGACCGCCCGCGGCCTTGCCGACGAGCGGATCGAGGGGCTGTCGACCGGGGCCGACGATTACCTGCCCAAGCCGTTCGAGCCGATGGAGCTGGTGCTGCGGATCGAGGCGATCCTGCGCCGCGCCGCCCCGCGCACGTCGGCGGGCGGGCGCATCCAGCTGGGCCGCTGCGCCTTCGACCTGGGCCGCGGCGAGCTGACCCGCGACGACCAGCCGGTGCGCCTGACCGAGGGCGAGGCCCAGCTGTTGCGCCGGCTGGCCGGGGCGGCGCACGCGGCGGTGGACCGGCTGGACCTGGCCCGCGACGCGGCCGACGGCGGCGGTCGGGCGGTGGACATCCAGGTCACCCGCCTGCGCCGCAAGATCGAGGACGATCCGAAGAACCCGCGCTACCTGCAGACGGTGCGCGGGGTCGGCTACATGCTGGCGCCCGACGGATGAGGGTGAGCGCGCCCGTTCTGCCGCGGATCATCAAGCGGCGACTGCCCACCAGCCTGTTCGGGCGCAGCTTGCTGATCATCGTGCTGCCGATCGTGGTGATGCAGGTGGCGGTCACCTGGATGTTCTTCGACTCCTATTGGCAGCGGGTGAATGGGCACCTGACCGATGGCTTGGCCGGCGAGATCGCCTGGGTGCTGAGCACCTACCAGGCCGACCCGACGCCGGAGGGGCTTAGCCACCTGACCGACCGCGCCGAGCAGAGCCTCGACCTGTCGGTGATCCTGCAGCCGGACGCGGCGCTGCCGACCAGCAAGCATTTCGCCCTGTTCGGGATCGACAAGGCGATGCAGCGCTCGCTCTCGGGCCGGATCGACGCGCCATTCTGGTTCGACACCACCCGCTACCCGGCCTACGTCGACATCCGGGTGAAGGTGGCCCACGGGGTGCTGCGGATCATCGCCCCGCGCGACCGCGCCTTCGCGGCGCAGGGCTACATCTTCATCTTCTGGATGTTCCTCGCGACGGCCCTGCTGACCACCGTGGCGGTGCTGTTCATCGGCAACCAGGTGCGCGCCATCGAGCGGCTGGCCGCCTCGGCCGAGGCGTTCGGGAAGGGCTCGGACGTGGAGTTCAAGCCCCACGGCGCCAAGGAGGTGCGCCAGGCGGGGCAGGCCTTCCTGGCCATGAAGGCGCGCATCCAGCGCTACGTCGACCAGCGCACCACCCTGCTCGCCTCGGTGAGCCACGACCTCCGGACGCCGCTGACGCGGCTGAAGCTGGAGCTCGCCCTCGCCGAGCCCTCGGGCCGGGTCGAGGCGATGAAGCGCGATCTGGCCGAGATGGAGCACATGATCGACGAGTACCTCGCGTTCGCCCGCGGCGAAGGAAGCGAGGCGCTGGAGCGGATCTACCTGCGCCCGCTGCTGGACGAGGTCAGCGAGGGCGCAGGGCGGGTCGGCGCCCAGATCCGCGTGATCGCCGACCAGTGGCTGGCGGCCACGGTGCGGCCCAACGCCCTGAAGCGGGCGGTGTTCAACCTGGTCAGCAACGCCGTGGCGCACGCTGAGCACGTGGAGATGGGGGCCCGGGCCACCCCGGCGGGCGGGGTCGAGATCCTGGTGGACGACGACGGGCCGGGCATCCCGCCGGAACGCTTCGAGGAGGCCTTCACCCCGTTCGGCCGCCTCGACGAGGCCCGGAACCAGAACGAGAAGGGCGTCGGCCTCGGCCTCGCCATCGCCCGCGACGTCGCCCGGGGCCACGGCGGGGAGGTCACCCTCGACCGCTCGCCGATGGGGGGGCTGAGGGCGGTGATCCGCATACCGGGGTAGGTCGGGTGCGCGCCGCTGGGGCGCCATCGCGAGCTTAAATCGGGCAAGCGAAAGAAAGCGGAGAACAAAGTTCGCTCCAGATGCGTTGGGGTGGACCTCCAGCTCTTTCCAGGATCAGTGATGCTTATTCGCGCCGGCTATGAAATTTCCTACGAGTGTCCGGCGCCCACGCCGATGACGCTGCTGCTCAGCGTCAGACCCGAACGGATGATCGACCTGGTGACCGTCCAGCGGGTCACCTCGAGCGCCCCCACCCCCCTTCGTCAATACCGCGACCTGTTCGGCAACGCCGCGCACCGGCTGCTGGCGCCGGCGGGGCCGATAACCTTCCGCACCAACTTCGTGATCGAGGACTCCGGCCTGCCCGACGAAGTGGCGCCGGGCGCCGTCGCCCACCCCGTGGAAGAGCTTCCCGACGAGGTGCTGCCCTATCTGGTCGGCAGCCGCTACTGCGAAACCCAGCTTCTCTCGGACACGGCCTGGTCGCTGTTCGGTCACATCGAGGCCGGCTGGGCCCGGGTCCAGGCCATCGTCGACTACGTCCACCATCGGATCAAGTTCGGGTACGAGCACGCCCGCTCAACCCGCACCGCGGCCGAGGCGCACGAGGAGCGGCGGGGGGTGTGCCGCGACTTCGCCCACCTGGCGGTCGCCCTGTGTCGTTGCATGAACATCCCGGCCCGGTACTGCACGGGCTACCTGGGCGATATCGGCATTCCGCCAGTCGACGCGCCGATGGACTTCAGCGCCTGGTTCGAGGCCTATCTGGGCGGCGCCTGGCGCACCCTGGACGCCCGTCACAACACCCCGCGCATCGGCCGCATCCTGATGGCGCAGGGTCGCGACGCCGCCGACGTTCCGATCACGACGTCGTTCGGAACGGCGCTGCTCACCGGGTTCAAGGTTGTGACCGAAGAGGTCGCCTTCGATCAGTTCGCCGAGGTCGCCCGCGCCGGATAGCCGAAGCCGTCGGCCGCCAAGGTCATCGCCCGGCGAAACGGCTGGAAATCAGCCTCATCCACGGCGGCGCGTGGAACGCGCTCATCAGCAGGTACATCGGGGCCATCCCGCGCAACATAGCCATGGGGCCTGTCGAGCAGAGCGTCTCCATCGGGGTCCCGTCCGGGACAGCCGTCAGCAGGGCCATGATCGCAAAGGTGGGCGTGGCCGCGAGACAGAGCCACTTGGCCATGCCGCGCGCCAGGCCCCTCCCCGCGTCCGACCTTTCGGCGGCGGCTCGGGCGAGGGTCATGCGTCCGCGTTCCGAAAGGCGGCTTCGCCTGTGTCCGATACCTCGACCCACTTCGGGTCCGGACGGGACTCGGCCGCGTAGTTGTCGTGCCAGTTCCACCATTTGTAGGGTGGGGTCTGGGGGTAGCCCGCGGGCGAGTGCTCCCAGGTCTCCTGGCGGCCGAGAGCGGTGAGATCGAGGTAGCTCCAGACCGTGCCCATCGCCTCGTCGCCGCGGCTGTTGATGAAGTAGGTCCGGAATATCCGGTCGCCATCGCGGATGTAGGCGTTGTGGCCGTGCCACTCGTCCACGCCGAAGTCGGCGTCCCAGCTGTCGGTGATGGTGTACCAGGGCATCGCCCAGCCCATCCGCGCCTTCAGGCGCTGGATGTCCGGCTGCGGGGCCCGGGAGGCGTAGGCCAGGGTGGTGTCCCGGGCGTTCAGGTGGGCGAGATGGCCGACCTGGTCGGCGCCCAGGGAGCAGCCGCGGCAGGCGTGGTCCGGCCAGCCGAACACCCCCGGTTCGTAGAAGGCGCGATAGACGATCAGCTGCCGGCGTCCCTCGAACAGGTCGAGCAGGCTGACCTTGCCGTCCGGGCCCTCGAATTCGTAGGCCTTGTCGACCGCCATCCAGGGCATCCGACGCCGGTCGGCGGCCAGGGCGTCGCGGGCGCGGGTCACGGCCTTTTCCTTCGCCAGGAGTTGCTCGCGCGCCGCCTCCCACGCTTCGGCCGGCACGATTGGCGGCGTGTTCATGGCGGCGAGGCCGTCGGCCGGGCCCGCGTCGTGTTGCGCTTGCATGCGATATCCTCCGTCAGTCCTGTTCCGAGGCGAGGGCGTCGATCCGCTGCAGCACGCCCTTCCAGCCCTCGCCCATGCCCTCGAAGGCGGTCTGGTTCCTTGGCAGCACGAATCCGGAGTGGACGAGGCGCAGGCGGGTTCCAGCCTCCACCGCGGAAAGGGTGAACGTCACGACGGTGTCGAGGGGCGCGCCGTATCCGACGTTGCCCTCCTGTCCGCCCTTCCAGGCATAGACGAGACGCTGAAGCGGCGCCGCTTCCAGCACCTGGCAGTGGATGACGCCGTCCCATTCGCCGGCCGGCGTGGTCTGGTAGGTGAAGCGTGTCCCCACCTTCGGCTCGAAGCCGTTCGGCTGCATCTTGACCCAGCGGCCCATCAGCGCCGGGGTCGTCAGGGTCTTCCACATCACCTCGAGCGTGTGGGGAAACACCTCGTCGACGACGATCTCCCGGGCGCCGGTGACGGTGGCAGGGTCGTTCATGGATCAATCTCCTGCAGGAGGGCTCTTAGGTTGGCGAACCGCTCGCGCCAGAACACGGCGTAGTGGCTCATCCAGTCTGCCAGCGGCGCCAGCCCCTCGGGCTCGGCGCGGTAATAGACGTTCCGACCTTCGGGGCGTTCGGCGACCAGGCCGGCCAGCTTCAGGGACTTGAGATGCTGGGAAATGGCCCCCTGCGTGACCCCGCTCCCGCGGGTCAGCTCCGCGACGGTGATCTCCTCGGACCCGACGATGCGCTCGAACACGGCGCGCCGCGTGGGGTCGGCCAGGCTGCGCATGACGGCGGTGATCGGGGCGGCTTCGAGCATGGAATTGAATTAGCAGACACTAATGCATTAGTCAACACTAATTCGAATGCAACTAACCGTCCCCCGACGAGCGGCGGAGCGCCCGGCCCGGCCCTACGGGCCGTCCGGGTCACGGGAGGGATTGACGGATGTGGGCTAGAAGCCCGCGCCGATGCGGCCGAGGCGGTCGCGCAGTTGCTTCAGGCGCTTGTCGAGTTCGGCCATGGTGCGGTTGAGCGCGCCTTCGTCATCGCGCCAGACCTGGACGACGCGGGCCCAGACGGCGGTCGTGGCCAGCAGGCGGGGCGGGGTCGCGGTCACGCCGGCCGCCTCGAGGATCGCCCGCGCCGTGACCGGAAAGTGCAACGCCAGCGCCGCCGGGTTCTCGTCGCGGGCCATGGAGAGCAGCGCGGCGCGATGGGCCTCCATCGCCTCGACCCGGGCCATGGCGGCGTCGAACAGCCGGTCGTGGAGATCGTCGGACGGGGTCTCGGCGGTGGCGAGGGCGGCGCGGTCCATCCGGCGGCTGATCCGGAAGGCGAGGACGCTCTTGCCGGGCGCGCGGGCGTAGAGGTCGGCGAACGGAACCGCGGCGGCCTCGGCGACGTCGCGCAGCGAGATGTGTTTCCACGGCCGGTCGGCGGCCAGCGCCAGGGCCGCATCGGCCGCCTTCTCGAGGGTCTCGTCGGTCATGCGCCCAGCTCCCGCGAGCGGTTCGCCGCGGCGGTCACTGCCCGCTCGAGAAGCGGGCCCAGGCCGCCCTCGCCCATCAGCACCTTCAGCGCCGCCTCGGTGGTGCCGCCGGGCGAGGTGACCTGACGGCGCAGCTCGGCCGGCTCCTCGCCGCCGGCGGCCATCAGGGCCGCGGCGCCGGCGATGGTGGCGCGCGCCAGGGACCTGGCGGCCTCGGGCGCCAGCCCCGCGGTCACCCCGGCCGCCTCCAGCGCCTCGACGAAGGCGTAGAGGTAGGCCGGCGACGATCCGGAGACGGCGGTGGCCGCATGCATCAGCTCCTCGTCGTCGAGGTCGACCACGGCGCCGACGGGCGCGAACAGGGCGTGGGCGCGGGCGCGGGCCTCGCGGTCGGCTGAATAGAGGCTGGCTGTGCCCTGGCCGATGGCGGCGGCGGTGGTCGGCATCACCCGCGCCACCCGTCTGCCGCCGAACGCCTGGGCGATGTCGGCGGAGCGCACGCCGGCGGCGATGGAGACGATCACGGCGTCCGGGGCAAGGTGAGGGACCACAGGCGCCACCGCCTCGCGCCAGATCTGCGGCTTCACCGCCATCAGGACGGTGCGGGCGCGGCGCAGGTCTTCGTCGTCGGGATTGATCGTTGCGCCGGAGCGCACGGCCTCGGGACCCGGCGCGGGATCGCGGATCATCAGCTCGGCTGGGGCGAACGCGCCAGCGCGCGCCCAGCCTGCGACCAGCGCCCCGCCCATGCGGCCGGCGCCCAGCAGCAGGATCGGCGTCATGGCGTCAGCCTCAGGCCTGGCCGACGGTCTCGAACATGCAGGCCGCCATGGCGTCCTCGGGGGACTTGCCGGCGGCGAGCAGGAAATCGAACGCCGGGTAGAAGCGGTCCGCCGCCTCCATGGCCGCGTCGATCATCGAGGCGGCCTGGGCCAGGGTCGGGCGCTCGCCTTCGGGCAGGGCCATGGCGTGGCGGAACACCACTTCGCCGTCGTCGCTCCAGACCTCGAAGTGGCCGACCCAGACGCGCTGGTTGACCAGATTGGCCAGTTCGCAGGCGTCCGACCGCTGCTCCTTGGGCGCCTGGCGGTCGATGGACAGGCACAGCTGCAGGCAGTCGGCCTCAGGGCGCCAGGCGAACCAGAGCTCGTAGTCCTTCCAGTCGCCGGCCAGTGTGAAAGCGAGGTCGCCGTCCTCGGTGCGATCGAAGGTGAGGTTCTCGGCGGCCAGCACACGCTCGACGACGTCCAGCGGATCAAGGCTGAGGAGGGTGTCGTCTTCTTCCGGCTGCGGGATGTCCATGGGACCTCGGGTCAAGTCGGCGAGACTCGGGCGCTGCGCCTGAGTCTGAGGATGAGACTAATCTGCTTCGTCGCGGGCGTCTCAAGCCGCTTCTTGTGCCGGGCGAACAATTCGCTCAGCCTGCCGAACGCGGCTTCAATGCCGCCAACTCGGCGCGCAATGCGGCGATCTCGGCCTTCAGCGCCTCGAACTCGTCGCGGCGGATCAGGTCCATGTTGGCGGCGACGCGGTCGGCCTGGGCGCGCATGGCCGCCTTGGCCTCCTCCCCGGCTGCCTGGGCCACGCCCAGCGCCGCGTTCGCCGCCTTCGCCAGTTCCTCCAAGATCGGATTTTGGCTCTGCATGCGGCTCCTATATGGGAAATGCCGGATGAAAGCGAAGGGTTGGTCCGCTACCCATCGCCGCGTAAGTCGATTCGACGGAGACGAAGCTTGGCGCTCCAGTTCCCTGAATTCGATCCGGCGGCGTTCACGGTCCCGGCCTTCCACCTCGGATCCCTGGCGCTGGGGCCGTTCCCGGTGCGCTGGTACGCCCTGGCCTACATAGCCGGCATCCTGCTCGGCTGGCGCTACTGCGCGGGGCTGGTGAAGAACCCCAGGCTCTGGGGCGGGCGGCCTCCGACCGCGACCACGACCCAGATCGACGACCTGGTCCTGTGGATCACCCTCGGCGTCATCCTGGGCGGGCGGATCGGCTACATCCTGTTCTACATGCTGGTGAATCCGGACCAGCGGACCGAGCTTTTCGCCCATCCGATGGAGGCGTTCGCGATCTGGAAGGGCGGTATGAGCTTCCACGGCGCGGTGATCGGGGTCGCCCTGGCGATGGTCGTGTTCTCGCGCGCCAACCGCATCAACCTGCTGATGCTCGGCGACCTGGTGGCCCCGGCCGAGCCGATTGGCCAGTGCTTCGGGCGACTGGCCAACTTCATCAACGGCGAGCTCTGGGGGCGCCCCACCAACCTCCCGTGGGGCACGGTGTTCTGCAACCACCATGTCGCCCAGGCCTACGGCGGCCAGTGCCCGGCCGAGATCACCATCCCGCGCCACCCGAGCCAACTCTACGAGGCCGCGCTGGAGGGCGTGGTGCTGTTCCTGGTGCTGCGCTGGGCCACCCACTACGCCAAGTGGCTGCAGAAGCCGGGCGCGGTGCTGGGCCTGTGGCTGGCCGGCTACGGGCTGATCCGCTTCCTGCTGGAGGGAGTGCGCAACCCGGACCAGGGGATGCCGAACTTCCCGCTGGGGCTCACCATGGGCATGATGCTGTCGTTCCCGATGGTGATCGTCGGCGGCTTCCTGATCTGGCGGGCGCTCAGGGCCCCGCCGGTCAAGACCCAGCCGGCATGAGCCTGAAGGCCCGGCTCGCGGCCGAGATCGCGGCGGCGGGGCCGATCAGCGTCGCCGAGTTCATGGCCCGCTGCCTGCACGACCCGCAGTACGGCTATTACGCGACGCGGCCGGCGATCGGCGCGAGCGGGGACTTCATCACCGCCCCGCAGGTCTCGCAGATGTTCGGCGAACTGATCGGCCTGTGGCTGGTCGAGAGCTGGCGGCGGATCGGCGCGCCGGCGCGGGTGATCCTGGCCGAGGCCGGGCCTGGCGACGGGACGCTGATGGCCGACATGCTGCGGGCGGCCCGGCTCTGCCCGGCGTTCCTGGCGGCGGCGGAGATCTGGCTGGTGGAGACCTCGGCGCCCCTGCGCCGGCGGCAGGCCGAGCGCCTGGCCCAGGCCGCGCCGCGCTGGACGGCGTCCCTGGCCGAGCTGCCGGCCGACGCGCCGCTGCTGCTGGTGGCGAACGAGTTCCTCGACTGCCTGCCGACGCGGCAGTTCCAGCGCACCGCGGGCGGCTGGGCCGAGCGGGTGGTGGGGCTGGACGACGCCGGCGACCTTGCGTTCGGGCTGAGGCCAGCGACGGCGGCGACGGGCTTGCCGGACGCGCCGCCGGGCGCGGTGATCGAACATTCGGCCGCCCAGGCCGCCGTCGGCGCAGAGCTCGGCGGGCGGGTGGCCGCGCAGGGAGGCGGGGCGCTGCTGATCGACTACGGCCGCGCGGCCCCGGGGTGCGGCGATACGCTGCAGGCGCTGGCCGGCCACGCCAAGGTGGGGCCTCTGGACGACCCCGGCGCAGCCGACTTGACCGTGCATGCGGACTTCCCGGCGGTGGTCGCCGCGGCCCGAGCGGCCGGCGCGAAGGCCGGCCTGCTGACCCAGGCGGAGTTCCTGGCGCGGCTTGGGATCGAGGCCAGGGCCGCGGCGCTCGCCGCGGCGCGGCCGGACCGGGCCGAGACGATCGGGCGGCAGTTCGACCGGCTGACCGCGCCCGACCAGATGGGCGAGCTGTTCAAGGCGGTCGCGATCTGGCGCGACGAGCCGCCCCCGGCATTCGAGGCGGCCTCATGAGCGTCCCGGTCCTGACCTCAGACCTGCTGTCCGCCGCTCCGGGCGTGCGGCACGGCTTCTTCACCCGCGAGGGCGGCGTCTCCGAGGGGATCTACGCCGGCCTGAACGTGGGCGTGGGCTCGGGCGACGATCCCGCCCGGGTGACCGAGAACCGGCGCCTGGCGGCCGAGGCGCTGGGCGGCGGCCCGGAGGCGCTGATCACCTGCTACCAGATCCACTCCGCCACGGCGGTCATCGCCGAATCGCCCTTCCCTACCCGGCCGCAGGCTGACGCGGTCGCGACGCGGCAGCTGGGCCTGATCTGCGGCGCCCTCGCCGCCGACTGCGCGCCGGTGCTGATGGCCGACCCGCAGGCGCGGGTCGTGGCCGCCGCGCACGCCGGCTGGCGCGGCGCGCTGAACGGGGTGGTCGAGGCGGCGCTGTCGGCGATGTTGGAGCTGGGCGCCGCGCCCGAGCGGGTGGTCGCCGCCGTCGGTCCCTGCATCGGGCCGGACTCCTACGAGGTCGGCCTGGAGTTCCTGCAGACCTTCGTGGACGCCGACGCCGGCAACGTCCGCTTCTTCAAACCCGGCGTCAGCGACGCCAAGCGGCTGTTCGACCTGCCCGGCTATGTGCTGTCGCGCCTGGCCGTCGCCGGGGTGGGTCGCGCCGAGTGGATCGGGCGCGACACCCTGGCGGACGAGACGCTGTTCTATTCGAACCGCCGGGCCGTGCACCGCGGCCAGAAGGACTACGGCCGGCTGCTGTCGGCGATCACCCTGACCAGCTGAGCCGTGGTCTGTGGCCCCCGCGCACTTGCTCCGGCGGCGCGCGCTGCTATTAGCGCGGGCGACGGGCGAACCTTCCGGGGAAAGACGGTGCGATGAAGCTGCTGGCCGGCAACTCGAACCGCCAACTGGCCGTCCAGATCGCCAAGGTGCTGGACCTGCCCCTGACCCGCGCGAACCTGCGCCGGTTCCAGGACAACGAGGTCTTCGTGGTGATCGAGGAGAACGTCCGCGGCGAGGACGTGTTCGTGATCCAGTCCACCAGCTATCCGGCCAACGACAACCTGATGGAGCTCTTGATCTGCATCGACGCCCTGGCCCGGGCCTCGGCGCGGCGGATCACGGCGGTGATGCCCTACTTCGGCTATGCGCGGCAGGATCGGAAGACCGGCGGACGCACGCCGATCTCGGCCAAGCTGGTGGCCAACCTGATCACCCGAGCGGGGGCCGACCGGGTGCTGACGATGGATCTGCACTCCGGCCAGATCCAGGGTTTCTTCGACATCCCGACCGATAACCTGCTGCCGACCCCGCTGATCGACCAGGATATCCGGATGCGCGAGCGCGACGTCGGCCAGCTGGTGATTGTCTCGCCGGACGTGGGCGGGGTGGTGCGGGCGCGCAACCTGGCCGAACGGCTCGATGCGGACCTTGCCATCGTCGACAAGAAGCGCTCGGCGCCGGGCGTGAGCGAGGTGATGAACATCATCGGCGAGGTTCGCGACCGCCGCTGCATCCTGTTCGACGACATCGTCGATTCCGCCGGCACGCTGTGCAACGCTGCCGCGGCGCTCCGAAAGTCCGGGGCCGCCAGCGTCTCGGCCTATGTGACGCACGGGGTGCTGTCCGGCCCGGCGGTGGAGCGGGTCACCGCCTCGGAACTGACCGAGCTGGTCACGACCGACTCCATCGAGGCCACCGAGGCGGTGAAGGCCTGCCCCAAGATCCGCCAGGTGACCTGCGCCAACCTGATCGGCGAGGCGATCCGGCGGATCGCCAACGAGGAATCGGTCTCGAAGCTGTTCGATTGAGAGGCGGCGGTCCGCGTCACAATCCGGCCCGCCGCATGCTAGTGTGGTGAACTTGAAGTTCGCATGATTGCTGGGGCGAACGCCGTTTGCGAACTTCAAGTTCGTAAACCACACTAGAATCAATAACTTGCTATTGTCCTTGTCGAGTCCGAAGTTCGCCCAATGCTCGCCCCAGGGAGTTGCGAACTTCGGACTCGGGACACTAGTAATCGCTGGCGAGAACTCGCCGAGAAGGGGCTGATTCGCGATGCGCCTGGTTCCACATGGCCGCGCCTGCCTGATGCTTGCGCTGGCGGCGGTCGCCGTCGGCGCGCCGGCGGCGACCCTGGACGCGCGGCCGCGCCCCGAACCGACGATCGCGGCGCCGCCTCCTCCGCCGCCCACGCCGGACGCCTCGCTGGGGTCGCGCCTGCTCCGCGACGCTGCCGCCTATCAGGGCTACCTGCACCGCGCCGAACAGATCTCGCCGAACTTCGCCAGCGCCCAGCATGTCGCTCAGTCGCTGCAAACCAGCGCGGCCTACGAGCCCGGCCAGTTCCTGCGCGGCGAGATCGCCTACGGCGCCGTCGCCGCGATGCAGTCGCCGCAGTTCGTCGCCGCCGTCCGCGCCGCCGGCCAGACGCCCGAGGCGCGATACCAGGTGGTCCGGCGGATCTTCGCGGACCCGGCCAACGTCTTCGCCTTCCCCGGGGCCACGGCCGCCGCCGGTCTGGCGCGGCAGGCCATCGCCGGCGAGGGCATGCGGCTCTTCAACGTCGGCAAGACGGTGAAGCAGGCCGCCTACGACATCCAGCACCAGCCCTGGTCGCTGCAGGAGGTGCCGGGCCGCGACGCACGGCTGCAGGCGGTGAAGGACGGGTCGCGCGCGCCGATGCCCGTCGGTCCCTCGGACATGGCGACTCTGGCTCAGGCGTCCGGCGGCGCACAGGTGCTGGGGCTCGCGCCAGACAACGACCCCTCGACCCACTACTCCCGCCTGATCATCCGCTCGGTGGCCCTGGCGGCGCTCGGAGCGATCGGCCAGGCCGGCGACGAGCAGGTCGGCAACATCACCTGGCTGCTTGACGACTACTACACGTCCCACTGCCTGACCGAGGCGAAGCTGGCGCTGAACGGATGCCTGGCGGTGGCCAAGCCGAACTATGAGGACGTGTTCTGCATCGGCCAGCACATCCTCTCGGACACCGGCGCCTGCATGGTGCGCGGCGCGGGATCGGCGATCCCGCTGGAGATCCGCACCCAGCCGCTGAAGATCCCGCCGCCGAAGCACCAGGCCCCGGCGCGTCGCGCTGGCCGTCGCCACTGATCGGCCGCCGGCCGTTGCAATCGGGCAGCCGCGCGTGTATCTAGCCGCACCCTTTTTATAGGCCCCGCTCGCCGGGGCCAACGTCGCCGCGCGGCGCCCCGCGCGGCGGTTTCGCTTTTGAGGCAAGGCCATGGCCGAGATCGTCCTGAACGTGGAAGTGCGCGAACGCGCCGGAACCGGCGCGGCCCGGGCGGTGCGGCGCGAGGGCAAGGTGCCCGGCGTGCTGTACGGCGGCAAGGAAGGGCCGGTGAACATCAGCGTGCGCGGGCCCGAGTTCCGCAAGGCGCTCTACACCGGCAAGCTGCTCGGCCACCTGGTGACGGTGAAGTACGGCAAGGAGACCCAGCCGGTCATCGCCAAGGCCGTCCAGTTCGATCCGGTGAATGACGAGCCGACCCACTTCGACCTCTACCGGGTGGACGCCCACCAGCTGATCCGCATCTCGGTGCCGGTGCACTTCCGCAACCACGAAGCCTCTCCGGGCATCAAGCGCGGCGGCACCCTGAACGTGAACCTGCACGAACTGGAGCTGATGGCCCCGGCCGACCATATCCCCGAGGAACTGGTGGTCGACCTGACCGGCCTGGAGATCGGCGATGCGATCCGCGCCGGAGACATCGCCCTGCCCAAGGGCGTCGAACTGACGGCCCACAACGACGGCGAAGCCACCGTGGCCTCGATCGCGACGTCGTCGGCTATGCAGGCCGAGGAAGCCGAAGGGGCCGAGGGCGAAGGCGAAGTTTCGGGCGACGGCGAAGGCTGATTTTCCGAATCCGGGTGGCCCGAACGGCATGCCCCTGACGTGTCATCCCGGAAACTCGCGCAGCGAGTTGTCCGGAATCTTTCGCGGCCACTCCCCACGAGATCCCGGCTCTGCGCCGCTGCGCGGCTCCGGCCGGGATGCACCGTGATTAGGGCCGTCCCGTGCTGATCCTCGTCGGCCTCGGCAATCCTGAGCCGAAGTACGTCCGCAACCGGCACAATGTCGGGTTCGCGGCGGTGCAGATGATCGCTGAGCGCTGGAGCTTCGGGCCGGAGCGGCAGAGGTTCGCGGCGCTGACCCGCGAAGGCCAGATCGCCACGCCCGAGGGCCCGGTGAAGGCGCTGATCGTGCGCCCGCAGACCTTCTACAACGACGCCGGCCGGGCGGTGGTGCAGGCCATGAAGTTCTTCAAGGCCGAGCCCGCGGACGTGGTGGTGTTCTACGACGAGATCGACCTCGCCCCGGGGCGCTTCCGGATGAAGACCGGCGGCGGCGCGGCAGGCAACAACGGCATCCGCTCGATCGCCGCGGCCATCGGGCCAGACTTCCGGCGGGCGCGCATCGGCACCGGCCATCCGGGCCACAAGGACCTCGTCCTGGCGCATGTGCTGTCCGACTTCCACAAGTCCGAGCTGGTCTGGCTGAAGCCGTTGCTGGAAGCCTGCGCCGACGCGCTGCCGCTGCTCGCCGCGGGTGAGGACGAGCGCTACCAGGCCGAGGTGCTGCGCCTGGCGCCGTCGGCCAAACTCGACCCGAGGGCCGCAGCCCGGGACGGCGGCGATTGACCCGCCCTCGGCGCTTGTGAGATAGCCCCGCCGGTTGAAAGGGGCGTCATGCTATCGGCATTCGGCCTACCGGCGATCGGTGTCTCCCTGCTTCTGTCGATCGCCCTCTGCGTCCACGTGGTGCGCAGCAACCAGAATATGTATTGGCTGTGGATCATCCTGCTGTTCCAGCCGATCGGGGGCGTCGTCTACCTCGTCGCGATCGTGCTGCCGGAGATGCTGGGGGGCAGCCGGGCTCGGCGCCTGGGGATGGCCGCCCGCGAGGCGCTTGATCCGAGCCGCGAATATCGTCAGGCGAAGGCCGCTGTGGACGACACGCCCACCGTGCACAACCGCATGCGCCTGGCGGCGGCCGCGATCGCCCAGGGCCGCTACGCCGAGGCGGAAAGCCTCTACGCCGAGGCCGCGCAGGGCATCCACGCCGACGACCCGACCCTGCTGCTGGGCCGGACCAACGCCCTCTTGGAACTTGGCCGGTTCGACGAGGCGCTGGCGCTGGTGGACAAGCTGAGCGCCGAGGAAACCGGCTCCCCGTCCGCCGCCGTGGCGCTGGCCCTCGGGCGCGCCAACGAGGGGATGGGGCGAATGCGCGAGGCCGATGCGGCCTATAGCTGGGCCGCAGGCCGCCTGCCGGGCCTGGAGGCGTTGGCCCGCTACGCCGCCTTCCTGGCCCGCACCGGCCGCCGCCAGGAGGCGGCCGACAATCTGGCCGAGATCGACCGGCGGCTGGCCAAGGCCAATCCGCAGTTCCGCCGCGAGGGCCGCGCGTGGCGGGACCTGGCCGCGGAGGCCATGGCGCAGTCCTGACCGGACGTGCTAGGCCCCCCGCTCCGATCCTGAACCCAGAGTTTCCATGGCCCTGAAAGTCGCCATCGTCGGCCTGCCGAACGTGGGCAAGTCGACCCTGTTCAACGCCCTGACCCAGACGGCGGCCGCGCAGGCGGCCAACTATCCGTTCTGCACCATCGAGCCGAACGTCGGGGACGTGGCGGTGCCGGAGCCGCGCCTGGAGGCGCTGGCGGCCATCGCCAAGTCCAAGGAGATCATTCCGGCCCGGATCAACTTCGTAGATGTGGCGGGCCTTGTCCGCGGCGCCTCCCAGGGTGAGGGATTGGGCAACCAGTTCCTGGCCAACATCCGCGACTGCGACGCCATCGCCTTCGTGGCCCGGTGTTTCGAGGACCCCGACGTGACCCACGTGGAGGGCAAGGTCGATCCGATTTCCGACCTGGACACGGTCGAGACCGAGCTGATGCTGGCCGACCTGGAGAGCCTCGAGAAGCGGAGCGTCAACCTGGAAAAGCGCGCCAAGGGCGGCGACAAGGACAGCCTCCAGACCTTGCGCCTGGCGCAGCTCGCCCTGGCCGAACTGAGCGCGGGCCGGCCCGCCCGCGCCGTAAAGGTGTCGGCGGATGACGAGAAGTCGTGGCGCATGCTGCAGCTCCTGACCACCAAGCCGGCGCTCTACGTCTGCAACGTCGACGAGGCCTCGGCCGACAAGGGCAACGCGCTCTCCGACGCCGTCGCCGAACGAGCCGGGCGCGACAACGCCAAGGCCGTCGTGATCTCGGCCCAGATCGAGAGCGAGATCGCGGTGCTGGACCCGCAGGAGCGGACCGAGTTCCTCGAGACCCTGGGGCTCACCGAGCCCGGCCTGAACCGGCTGATCCGGGAAGCCTACGCCCTGCTCGGGCTGCAGACCTACTTCACCGCCGGCCCCAAGGAGTCGCGCGCCTGGACCATTCCGGTCGGCGCCACCGCGCCGCAGGCGGCCGGCGTGATCCACGGCGACTTCGAGAAGGGCTTCATCCGCGCCGAGACGATCGCCTACGACGACTACGTGCGGCTGAACGGCGAGGCGGGCGCCCGGGAGGCCGGCAAGCTGCGCTCGGAGGGAAAGGAGTACGTGGTGCGGGACGGCGACGTCATGCACTTCCGTTTCAACGTCTAAGGGCTTCAACGCCTAGGAGAGAGACGCCATGGGCGAGATGATCAAGATCCGGAGCAACGCCCCGGACGGCTTCGAGTTCGGGGCCTATCACGCCGCGCCCAGCGGCCAACGCAAGGGCGGCGTGATCGTGATCCAGGAGATCTTCGGCATCGACGAGCATGTGCGCCGCGACGTCGATCGCTGGGCCTCGCTGGGGTGGGAGGCGGTGGCGCCTTCGGTCTACGACCGCCGCGAGCCGGGCTTTTCGGTCCCGCACAGCGAGGAGGGTATCAAGGTCGGGATCGTCCACGCGATGGCCATGGAGCGCGAGACGGTGCTGGCCGACATCGCCGCTTGCCGCGACATGCTGGCGCCGCGCGGCAAGGTGTGCGTGGTGGGCTACTGCTACGGGGGCTCCTACGCCTGGTTCTCCGCCGCCCAGGTGGACGGCCTGGCGGCGGCGTCGAGCTACTACGGCTCCATGGTGCGGGCCAATGCGGCGCTGACGCCCAAGTGCCCGACCATCATCCACCTGGGTCGCAAGGACGCCGGCATTCCCGCCGACGAGGTGAAGGCCGAAGTGCGGGCCGCCAACCCGAACGTGCCGGTCTACATCTATGACGACGCCGGACACGGCTTCAACAACGAGGACCCGGCCCGGCACGAGGAGGCGAGCGCCGAGCTGGCGCGCAAGCGGACCATCGAGCTGTTCGAGGGGGCCTGAGGTGGGCGCGCAGGTCTCGCTGGCCAGCGCGGCCGACGGCTTCTCCTTCGCCGCCTACCGCGCCCAGCCGGACGATGCCCGGCGTGGCGGGCTGGTGCTGATCCAGGAGATCTTCGGGGTCACGGAGCATATCCGAGACCTGGCGGACGGCTTCGCTGACGACGGCTACGAGACCCTGGCCCCCTCCCTGTTCGACCGCCGGCGGTCGCGCTTCGAGGCCGGCTACGACGCCCAGGGCGTGGCGGAAGGACGCGCCCTCTCGGAGGCGACGCCATGGGACGAGGTGGCCGGCGACCTGGCCGCCTGCGTCGCGGCCCTGGCGCCGCCGGTGTTCGTGGTGGGCTACTGCTGGGGCGGGGCGGCCGCGTGGCTGGCGGCGGCGCGCTGCGAGGGCGTGGCGGCGGCGTCGAGCTTCTACGGACGCCGGATCCCCGAGCTGCTCGGCGAGGCGCCGCGATGCCCGATCATCCTGCACTTCGGACGGACCGACCCGACCATCCCGCCGGCCACCGTGGACCAGATCGCGGCGGCCTATCC
>Ga0105240_10002228_pt1 | contig 31529 bp, 34 predicted proteins | sample KBSC54metaG_FD_80426 | JGI IMG/M metagenome (GOLD analysis project Ga0105240, IMG submission 80426) | Corn rhizosphere microbial communities from Kellogg Biological Station, Michigan, USA - KBS C5-4 metaG | ecosystem: Host-associated > Plants > Roots > Rhizosphere > Soil | place: Michigan, USA... | reverse complement strand
TCGGCGTGGCTGCCGAAGCTGGCCAGCGGCGAGGCGGTGGGAACCTTTGCGTTCGCTGAGAAGCCAGGCCGCGTCACGCCCGGCGCGATCCAGGCCCGCGTCGAAGGCGGTCAGCTGCGGGGTGTCAAGGTCCCGGTAGCCGACGCCGAAGCCGCCCACGTAGCGGTGGTCGCGGCTCGCGCCCAGGCCGGCGAGGCAGCCCGCGGCGTTGGACTTTTCCTCGTCGACCTTTCCGGACCGGGTGTCAGCCGCGAGACCCTGTCCAGTATCGACCCGAGCCGCAAGCAGGGCCGCATCACCTTTGACGGCGCGGTGGCTGAGCCACTGGGCGCGCCGAGCCAGGGCTGGAGCACGATCGAACACGTTCTGGATCAGGCCGCGGTGCTGATCGCCTTCGAGCAGGTGGGCGGCGCCGACCGCGCGCTGGAGATGGGCCGCGACTACGCCCTCGACCGCATGGCGTTCGGCCGTCCGATCGGCTCGTTCCAGGCGATCAAACACATGCTGGCCGACATGTACGTCTCGGCGACGCTGGCTCGTTCCAACGCCTACTACGGCGCCTGGGCGCTCTCCACCGACTCGGCGGAGCTGCCGGTTGCGGCGGCGACGGCGCGCGTCTCGGCCACCCAGGCCTTCCAGCACTGCGCCAAGAACAACATCCAGGTGCATGGCGGCATGGGCTTCACCTGGGCCTTCGACTGCCATCTCTACTATCGCCGGTCCAACGCCCTGGCGCTGGCGCTCGGCTCCCAGTCCGAATGGGAGGACCATCTGATCGAACGGTTGCGCCGCCAGAACGCGCCGGCGGCGGCCTGAGGGAGACCGAACCGATGAATTTCGACGACACCCCCGAAGAGGCCGCATTTCGCGCCAAGGTGCGCGCCTGGATCGACGCCAACGCCCCGACAGAGCTGTTGCCCGAGCTGAAGACCGCCCGGATCGGCACGTCCGGCGTGACCAGCGTCGATCCGATGGCCGCCGGCAAGGCTTGGCAGCAGAAGAAGCAGCAGGCCGGCTACGCCGCGCTGAACTGGCCCAAGGAATATGGCGGCGGTGGCTTCTCGCCCATCGAGCGGGTGATCTGGAGCCAGGAGGAGGGGCCCTACGCGGCCCTCGGGGCGCCGTTCACGATCGGCTTCGGAATGTGCGGGCCGACCGTGATGGCCTGGGCGACCGAGGACCAGAAGCGCGAACTGCTGCCGCCGCTGGTCCGCGGCGAGCAGATCTGGTGCCAGCTGTTTTCCGAACCGGCTGGGGGGTCGGACCTGGCCGGCCTGCGCACCCGCGCCGAGAAGGCCGCGGACGGCTCGGGCGACTGGATCGTCAACGGCCAGAAAATCTGGACCAGCGGCGCCCAGCACTCGGACTGGGGTCTCCTGATCTCGCGCACCGACCCCAACGTGCCGAAGCACAAGGGGCTCACCATGTTCTTCCTGAGCATGAAGACGCCGGGCGTCGAGATCCGGCCGATCAAGCAGGCGAACGGCGACCATGGGTTCAACGAGGTCTACTTCACCGACGTGCGGATTCCCGACGCACAGCGTCTCGGCGCCGTCGGGCAGGGTTGGGAGGTCTCCCTGACCACGCTGATGAACGAGCGCATGTCGATCGGCTCGAGCATGTCGACGGGCTTCCCGGAGCTGTTCGCCCTCGTTGAAAGCCTCGAGATCGACGGCAGGCCGGCCCTCGATGACAGTCGGGTGCGCTCGCGTCTCGCCAGCTTCGCGGTCCGCTCCAGCGGCCTCAAGTACACCGGCATGCGCGCCATCACGGCCCTGTCCAAGGGCGGCATCCCCGGGCCTGAGAACTCCATCGGCAAGCTGGTGGCCGGCTCGGCCATGCAGGAGGCGGCGATGTTCGCCCTCGAACTGGAGGGCGAGGCGGGCGTGCTCACCGGGCCGGACGTGCAGGCGGGCGGTCGCTTCCAGGAGGTGCTGATGCGCTCGCCGGCCACGCGGATCGAAGGCGGCTCGGACGAGATCCTGCGCAACATCATCGCCGAGCGGGTACTGGGCCTTCCGCAGGATATCCGGGTCGACAAGAATGTCCCCTTCAAGGACATCCCGACCCGAGGACGGGGCTGACGCGCCGATGGCGGCCGACGGGACCATGGCGGAGGCGGGGACGCACTTCTACGAGCCGTCCAAGGGCCACGGCCTGGCCTTCGATCCGATCAAGTCGATCGTCGCCCCGCGGCCGATCGGCTGGGTCTCGACCATCGATGCCGAAGGCCGGGTGAACCTGGCCCCGTTCAGCTATTTCAACGCCTTCTCGTCGCGGCCGCCGATCATCGGCTTCTCCAGCGAGGGCGAGAGCGACAGCCTGGCCAATGTCCGCGAGACCGGCGAGTTCGTGTTCAACCTGGCCACCGCCGCCCTGGCTCAGCAGATGAACACCACGTCCGATACCTTCCCGCCGGGGGTGAACGAGATGGAGCAGGCTGGCCTCGCGGCCGCGCCATCGGTGCTGGTCAAGCCGCCACGGGTGGCCGCGAGCCCGGCCAATCTCGAATGCAGGCTGCTCCAGATCCTCAAGCTGCATGATCTCAATGGCGCGCCCACCCGCGCCAACCTTGTGCTGGGCCAGGTGGTCGGCGTGCACATCGACAAGGCTTTCCTGAAGGACGGCGCCTTCGACACGGCCGCCGCCCAGCCACTCGCCCGTTGCGGCGCGCTCGGCGACTACGCCATCGTGCGCGAGCTGATCGACATGCGCCGTCCGGGCAATCTGGTTCGGCACAGGAAGTAGCGGCGGAAAACGGTGATGAAACTCTCGGAGAGGATGCTGGCGCGGGGCGCGGACCGCCTCTACGGCGATCTGCTCCTGGTCCTGGCCGTGATCTCGGCCGTGGCGCCGCTGTTCGAAGGCGCCACCCTGGCCTGGGCGCTGCTGGTGGCGGGCTTGGCCGGCCTCTGGTGGATCGCCCTGGACCGCTCGATGCACGGCTTCCTGGCCGCCGGCGGCTGGACCCTGGTGTCGCTGGGCCTGGGCCTGCACCTCGCGTTCCAGATCGGGCTCGACGTGCTGCCGCTGCAGCTGACGCTGGCGGCAGGCTTCGTGCTGCTCGGCGTCTCGGAGTTGTTGCTGGGCGTCGAGCGGTATCGCGGACGCCCGATCGCGCGCCTGGTGCTGGTGATCGGCGCGGCGGTCGCCATCGCCTTCGGCGTGTCGGTGCCCTTGCTATGGCCCGACCTTCCGCCGTGGGGCGTCAGCACTGTCGTGGCGGTGATGATGGCCAGTTTCGGGATCGCGCTCCTCGTGGGCGCGAACCGTCGTCACCGGGCGCAGCGTCGCGCCGACGAGGAGTCCTGAGTGGAAAATCTGTTCGATCTGACGGGCAAGGTGGCCCTGGTCACCGGCGGCAGCCGAGGGCTGGGCCGCGCCATGGTGCTGGGCTTCGCCAGGGCGGGCGCCGACGCCATCATCGCCAGCCGCAAGCTCGACGCCTGCGAGGCGGTGGCCGACGAGGTGCGGGCCCTAGGGCGTCGCGCGCTGCCGATCTCGGCCCACGTGGGCCGCTGGGAGGAATGCGACGCCCTGGTGGAGCGCGCCTACGCCGAATTCGGCCGCGTCGACATCCTGGTCAACAACGCCGCCCTGTCGCCGGTGATGCCGAACATCGAGATGAGCGAGGCCTTCTTCGATCGCATCGTCGGCGTCAACTTCAAGGGTCCGTACCGGCTCTCGACGCTGATCGGCGCGCGCATGGCGGCGGGCGAGGGCGGGGCGATCATCAACATCTCGTCGGGCGCCTCGCTGCGTCCGCTTCCACGCGTTGGTCCCTACTCAGCGACCAAGGCGGCCCTGAACGCGCTGACCAACGTGTTCGCCCAGGAGTACGGGCCGAAGGTGCGGGTCAACACCATCGTCTGCGGGTCGTTCAACACCGAAATGTACGTGCCGGGCGACGACGAGAAGGCCCGTTCCACCACGCTCAGGGCGATCAACCGGGTCGGCGAGCCGGAGGAGATCGTCACGACCGCGCTCTACCTGGCCAGCCCGGCGTCCAGCTACACTACGGGCGCCATGATCCGGGTCGATGGGATGGGCTGACGCGCTACCCGCGCCCCCTCAGAAATCCAGGACGATTTTGCCGAAGTGTTCGCCCGCCTTCATCCGCCGGAACGCCGCCTGGGCGTCCTCGAAGCGGAACCGCTCGCCGATCACGGGCCTCAGCACGTTGGCCTCGATCGCCCGGCCCATGGCCTCGAACTGCTCGCGGCTGCCGACGGTGATGCCGTGGATCCGGGCGTTGCCGCGGAACAGGGTCGAGAAGTCGACGCCGGCCCCGCCCCCCGCCAGCATGCCGATGCCCGACAGGTGGCCGCCGACCCGCAGGGCCCGCAGGGACTGGGGCAGCGTGCCCGCGCCGCCGACCTCCAGCACATGGTCGACGCCGACGCCTCCGGTCAGCCGCTTGGCGGTGCGCCCCCACTCGGGGTCGGCGCGGTAGTTGATCAGGTGGTCCGCGCCGAGCCCCTTGGCGCGCTCCAGCTTCTCGTCCGACGAGGAGGTGATGATCACCGTCGCGCCGGCGGCCTTGGCGAACTGGAGGGCAAAGATCGAGACGCCGCCGGTGCCTTGCAGCAACACCGTCTCGCCGGCGGTGATCTGTCCCTCCACCGCCAGCGCCCGCCAGGCGGTCAGGGCCGCGCAGGGGAGGCAGGCGACCTCGCCGTCGCTCAGGCTCGCCGGGGCCTTGGCGACCCCTTCGGCGCTCAGCACCACCTGCGTCTGCGCCACGCCGGTCCCGCCGCCACCCAGCGCGTTGGCTTGCCGCTCCGCCGTCGGCCCGCCGGCGATCCAATTCGGGAAGAACATCGAGGCCACCCGCTCGCCCACCGCGACGCGCGTGACGCCGGGGCCGACCGCCTCCACGACCCCGCAGGCGTCGGACAGCGGGGCGAACGGCAACCGGTCACGATTGAAGGGCGCCTCGACCAGCGCCAGGTCTCGGTAGTTCAGCGATGCGGCCGTGACTCGCACGCGCACCTCTCCCAGCCCCGGCTCCGGGGCCGGCAGGTCCACGATCTCCAGGTGCTCGATCCCGACATCGCCTTGCAGTCTCAGCGCGCGCATGGGGTTCTCCGATCGTGACATCAGCAGGGCGCTTCGATTGGGCGCGTCCCCGCAGTACCGCAAGGGCCCGTCGCTGATATGGAAGTTCACCGTCCGCGGCCAGCCGGTATTCCCGTTCGCCGGGATCCGGGACCCGCGGCCGGACCCCCGACTGTTGGAGCCCTTCGTCGAGGCCTTGAGTCTACGCCGCCGACTCCGCGTCGACGTAGTGGACCTTGGACTCAGGGCTGGCGAGGCTGCCGTGGGTCGCGCCAAGCAGGCCGGCGACGGCCGCCTCGCGGGGCGTGGCCAGGCCAAAGAACATCACCGTCTTCGTGGCCGGCTTGGCGAAGGTCAGCACGTCGCGGGCGAAGGCGGCGAATTCGCCTTCCGTCGCCAGCGAGGCCGGTCGTTCGATGGAAACCCCCTGCAATCCCACGTCTTTCAGCCCCATGAGCGGCGCCGTGGGCGTCTCGCTAAGCCGGCCGACCACGAACAGGCAGTAGCTGCGGATCAGGGAGACCGCGGTCAGGAGAGCGCCGGGCGGCACGCCTTCGATGTCGCAGACCTCGCAGATCAGGCCCTGCTTCACGCTGCTCTGGGCCGCGCGGAAGAACTGAGCCAGCAGAGGACGGCCGCGGTGGCTGGCCAGGGTCACGTAGGAGACGGGGAGGATAAGACTGGGCTGCTGGGCGCTGTCGGGGTCCTCCTGCAGCCGGTTCAGGCCGCGCGACAGGGTGGCGAAGTCGATCTTCTCCATGTCTGCACGGGTCAGCTGGCGCACCTCAGCCGGCGTCAGGGGCGTATCGCCCGGGAGCTGCAGCACCCGCCGGACCATGCGCAGGCCGATCCGGCCGAAGGTCTTCAGCTGCAACACCGGTTCGAGGTGGCAGGAGGCCCGCAGGCGTCGGCCATCGCCGGCGGTGAAGGGTGTCCAGCGGTCCTGGGACATGACCTTCGGCCCGACGGCCACGGCGCCGCGCGCTCGCTCGTTGATCTCGGCCGCCTCGACCGCGGCCACATCCAGCTTGCGGGCGTTGACCTCCCCGTCGCGGATCTCCGTGACCTCATGCACCACGATGTGTGAGACCAGGGCCTCGCCCAGGAAGTAGTGAAGCACCTCGCGCAGGCAGTTGAGGCAGAAGGCCTGCCCGGCCAGGCGGCTGACGCTGGGCTGGGCGACGAAGTAGTCGGCGTCGGAGATGCGCAGGAAGAAGCCGTGCGCGCCCACCTGTCGCTGCAGCGTGCGCTCGAGGTGCTGATAGACCATCTCCCGCCGGGCAGGCCAGCGCGCGCCCATTCCCTGGCGCACGGCGTCGAGGCCGATCAGGCACGCCTTGCCCTCGGCCAGCAGCGGCGAGGATTGCAATTGGCTCAGCGCCTGGCGCGCGTCGGCGCTGGTCAGACGACTGACCCCGCCGGCGCGGGGGCCGCGGCCGGAGCCGAAAGCTGGCGTTGCATCGTCCATGGGTCGGGGGCGCCCGCGTCGATCGGTATTGCACTATCGGCGGGCGCGGCTGACGAAGTGTTTACGGGGACTACACTTTTCAGCGCTGCTTTGGGGATCGGCGCGGCCGCGTTATGCTCCAGGCGTCGGCTTTGGGGGTGTGCGCCGGCGGGAGCAGGGCATGTCGTTCATTGCCGACCGGGCGCGCGGCGCCTCGCGCCGCAGGGCTTCCGCGGCGCGGCCGACACAGATATCGACCCTGGTGTTCGAGGCCAAGTCCGCGGTCTTCCGGCTGCGCCGCAGCCTGGTGGAGCTTGGACGTGGACCGGTCCGGCTGGCGCGCGCCGCCGAGGCGGGCGAATTCTGCGAGCCGGCGGCCGCCTCGCGCAGCGCCCTCTGGTCCGACGAGACCCTGGCCGAGCGGGCGATGCAGTTGGGCAAGGTCCACAACCTGCGCCGCGCGGCAGCCCGGCTCGATGGCCTGCTGCTGCCGGCGGGGGCGGTGTTCAGCTTCTGGCGGCAAGTGGGCAAGGCAAGCGGAAGCCGTGGCTTCGTGCGGGGGCGGATGCTGCGCGAGGGCTGCATGGTCCCCGCGACGGGCGGCGGGCTGTGCCAACTCTCCAACGCCCTCTACGACGCGGCGCTGCAATCGGGCTGCCGGATCGTCGAGCGGCATGCGCATTCGCGGATCGTGCCGGGCTCGGCCGCCGCCGCCGGGCGGGACGCCACCGTGGCCTGGAACTACGTCGACCTCAGGTTCGCTGCGCCGCGGGACTTGCGGCTGTCGGTGCGGCTCGAGCGCGACGTGCTGGAGGTCAGCCTGAGCGGGCGGGCCGGGGAGGGCGGGACGGCCGGGCCCGGCTTTGCGGTCGAGGCAGCGGGCGACTCCGCCGATGCAGCGCGCAGCTGCGGATCCTGCGACGAGTCGGCGTGCTTCCTGCACGAGGGCGGCGCACGGACGCGGCCGGCGCCGGCCGGACGGACGGCGTTCCTTGTGGATGAAGCCTGGCCCGAATTCATCAAGTTCGTCAGTGTACAGCGCAAGGAAACCGACCTGCTCGGCCTGCCGCTGGACGGCGGGCGCTGGCGTCTGGCGCGGTATCGCTGGCCGGGCGCCGAGCGAGGCCCGGTGATCGAGGCGCCCCTGGCCGCGGTGCGCCGGGCCTGGGCTTGGCGGCGCACGCCCCCACAGGGTGCGGCGCGACGTCTGGCGGAGGTGGAGAGTTCACGCCGGATCGCACAGGCCTTGGCGGCGAAGCTGGGGCCGGACGTGACGGAGCTGGTGGTCGCCCAGTCATACCTGCCGTTCCTGTGGCGCAATGGTGACCTGGGCGGCCGAGCGTTCAGTGTGCTGATGAACAGGTTGCCGATCGCGCAGCTGCATGCGCGGCTGGACGCGGCCGCGGCTGCCCATCCCGAGAGGTCGACGCTTGCGGACTATCGGGCGCCGGCCTGGCTGGCCGAGGCGGAGGCCGAGGCCCTGGCCGCCGCCGCCCGGATCGTGACCCCACACGTGGACATCGCCGCCCTGTTCGGCGACCGGGCCGAGCGGCTGGCGTGGGTCGCCCCGTCGGCGCCAACGTGCGGCCGCCGGGGCGGCGGCGTGATCGCATTTCCGGGGCCGACCGTGGCGCGGAAGGGCGCCTACGAGGTGCGCGAGGCGGCGCGGCGGCTCGGCTTGACGGTGCGGCCGATGGGCTCGCAACTGGAGGGGGCGGCGTTCTGGGAGGGGCTGAGCCGCGCCCCGGCGCCGGTAGACGGCGGCTGGCTGGACGGCGTGGCGGCGGTCGTTCAACCGGCGCTGGTCGAGGACGCGCCTCGCCGTCTTCTGGAGGCGCTGGCCGCCGGGGTGCCGGTGATCGCGACGGCTGCCTGCGGACTTGGAGCGCAGCCGGGCCTGACGATCGCGCCCGCTGGCGATCCGGCCGCGCTGGTCGCGGCCCTGGCGCCCTTCGCTCCTGAGGCGGCGCTCGCTAGCGCGTGATTGTCAGCGGCTGGCAGATGGATTGGAACGCGGGCAGCGCTTCGCACCGCTGTGCATGACCGGCCAGGCGAGGCCAGCGAGCGGCGTCGAACATTCCAGGATGAGCTTCGCTGGTGAACCGGATGGCGCAGGCGACGGCGATGTCGGCGTGGCCAATGGCCTCGCCAAGCCACCAGCGGCCCGGGCCGCGGTCAAGTTCGAGCACGGTGAGCACGTCGCTGATCTGCGCCCGGCAGCGCTCCACCCAATCCGGCGACGGAGCTTCGTGCAGGATGCCCTCGTAGAAGAGGCTGACGGCCTTGTCGGCAAGGCCTGTGGCGAGGGCGCAGACCCGCAGCGCGCGGCGCCGGTCCGAGCCGGCGCGGGGCAGCATGGCGCGCCCCGGGCCAACGCATTCGTCAAGGTGGTCGAGAATGGCGGCGCTCTCAAGAAGCACCTCGCCGTCTGCGAGCACGAGCGTGGGGACCCGGCGCAATGGGTTGAGCTCGGCTAGCCGGCCTGCGTCGGCCCATACCGACCACGGTCTGTGCTCATAGACGATGTCGTAGAGCGTGAGCGCCAGCGCGACCCGGCGGACGAAGGGAGAGTCGTACTGGCCGATGAGGATCATTGGCGCCTCGGACACGGGAGCGAGCCATAGAAATAGCCGGCGGGTGGCGCAGACGCCAACGGTCCGGCGCGCCGATCATCTGGCGCGTCGGCGCGGCGGCCGGTACGAAGGCGGGCGAAGCTGCAGGAGCCAGAGCCATGTCGCGCATCAAGCCGCCGCGGTCGATGGCCGAGAGCCGGGCCGAGACGCCCGGCCTCGGGCCGCCTGAACTGACCTGCTACAAGCTGTGGCCGCAGTCGCCTGAGCTGATTCCGGCGCGCTCCGAGCGCGACTGGATGGACATGAGCAGCGAGCGGTTCGCCTACCGCTGCATCCCGCTCTCGATGGCCAATGCCAGCGGCTGGGAGATCTCACTACCGTTTGCGTTCGAGGCGGCGTGGTACGGCGGGGACGAGCTGAATGCGATTCAGTTCCGGTCGTCCGACCCGCGGGTCCAGCACTATGTGACCTCACACTTCGGCGGCGGGGTGATCACCTTCCATACCGGCTGGCTGTTCCGCACTTCGCCTGGATGGGCGGTCTGGACGCGCGGCGCGCCCAACTGGGTGAAGGACGGCATCGTGGCGCTGGACGGGCTGGTGGAGACCGACTGGCTGCCGTTCCCGTTCACGATGAACTGGCGCTTCACCCGGCCGGGCGTGGTGCGGTTCGCGGCGGGCGAGCCGTTCTGCTTCATCACCCTCACGCCGCATGGACTGTTGGATGCGGTGCAACCGAAGCTGGCCACCCTGGACGAGGACCCGGAACTCAAGGCCGCGTTCGAGACCTGGGGCGCAAGCCGGGCGGACTTCGGCAAGCGCCTGGCGGCGCGCGAGCCGACCGCCGTGGCCGAGAAGTGGCAGCGCACATACGTCCAGGGCCGCGGCAGCGTCGAAGGCGGCGCCCCGACCTATCACCTCTCCAAGCGGCGGCTGAAGGCGCCGGGTTGAGCGCGCATGCCCGCCCGCTACGTCGCCGCCATCGACCAGGGCACCACCTCCTCGCGCTGCATGCTGTTCGACGTCCGCGGCGCGATCGCGGCGGTGGCGCAGAAGGAGCACCGGCAGATCTTCCCCCGCCCCGGGTGGGTGGAGCATGACGCCGCGGAGATCTGGGCCAACGTCCAGGAGGTGACGGCCGCTGCCCTGGCCACGGCGCGCGCGACGGCCGGCGACATCGCCGCGGTCGGGATCACCAACCAGCGCGAGACCACGGTGGTGTGGGAGAGGGCCACCGGCCGGCCGATCCACCGCGCGATCGTGTGGCAGGACACCCGCACCGACCGGCTGGCGGTCGAACTGGCCGGCGACGAAGGCATGGACCGCTTCCGCGCCCGCGCCGGCCTGCCGCTGGCGACCTATTTCTCGGGGCCGAAGGCGCGCTGGATCCTCGACAATGTCGACGGCGCGCGCACGGCGGCCGAGCGGGGCGAGCTGCTGTTCGGCACCATCGACAGCTGGCTGATCTGGAACCTGACCGGCGAGCACGTCACCGACGTGACCAACGCCAGCCGCACGCTGCTGATGAACCTCGCGACCCTGGATTGGGACGAGGCGCTCTGCGAAGCGATCGGGGTTCCGCGCGCCATGCTGCCGCGCATCCGGCCCTCGGCGGAAACCTACGGGACGGCGCGGGGGGCGCTGGCCGGGGTTCCGGTGGCGTCGGCGCTGGGCGACCAACAAGCGGCGCTGTTCGGCCAGACCTGCTTCGAGCCCGGCGAGGGCAAATGCACCTACGGCACCGGCGGCTTCCTGCTGGTGAATACGGGCGCGCGGCCGGTGGCGTCGCGGAACGGCCTCTTGACCACGGTCGGCTACCAGGTGGGCGGCCAGGCGCCGGTCTATGCCCTGGAGGGCTCGATCGCGGTGGCGGGCGCGCTGGTGCAGTGGCTCAGGGACAATCTGGGCCTGATCCACGCTGCAGGCGAGATCGAGGCGCTGGCTCGGACGGTGGAGGACAGCGGGGGCTGCTACATCGTGCCGGCCTTCGCGGGCCTGTTCGCGCCGCATTGGCGCGCCGACGCCCGCGGCGTGATCGTCGGCCTGACCGGCTACGTGACCAGGGCGCATCTCGCGCGGGCGGCGCTGGAGGCCGTGGCCTGGCAAGTGCGCGAGGTGGTCGACGCCATGGGCGCGGACGGCGCCCCGCTGGCGACGCTGAGGACGGATGGCGGAATGACCGCCAACAATCTGCTGATGCAGTTCCAGGCCGACGTGCTCGACGTGCCGGTGGTGCGGCCGGCCGTGACCGAGACCACCGCGCTGGGCGCGGCCTACGCCGCGGGCCTGGCGGTGGGATTCTGGCCGGACATGGCGACGCTTCGGGCGCTCTGGCGGCAGGACGCCGAATGGCGTCCGCAGATGGCGCCAGCGGCGCGGCGGGCGCAGTACGGACAATGGAAGAAGGCGGTCGAGCGCACGCTCGGCTGGGCGGAGACCGAATGACCAAGGCGGACGGCAAGACTGCGGCGGCGCTGCTCGACACCCTGGCGCTGGAGCGGATCGAGGTGAACCTGTTCCGGGGGGCCGCGCCGCCGAACTCGGGACGCCGGATCTTCGGCGGGCATGTGATCGCCCAGGCCTTGCTGGCGGCCTATGCGACGGTCGAAGACCGTCTCTGCCACTCGATCCACTGCTACTTCCTGCGGCCCGGCGATCCTGCGATCCCGATCCTCTATGAGGTGGACCGCGCCCGGGACGGCCGCGCATTCGTGGCGCGCCGTGTGACTGCGATCCAACACGGCGAGCAGATCTTCAATCTGGCCGGCTCGTTCCAGCGGGAGGAGCCTGGGCTCGACCACCAGAACGACATGCCTGAAGGGCCAGCACCCGAGGGGTTGACCACTGACGCGGACCTGAAGCGGGCGCTGGGCGTGAAACTGCCGCCTGCGCTCCGGGAGGACATCATACGGGCGCGGCCCATCGAGATGCGGCCGGTGAATCCCCAGGACATCCTCAATCCGCAGCCGATGGACGGGGTCAACGACATCTGGATGCGGGCGGTGGACCCGCTGCCGGACGAGATTCCTGCAAACCAGGCCGCGATCGCCTACGCCTCGGACATGGCCTTCATGGGCACGTCGATGCGGCCCCACGGGGTGAACTGGCAGTCGAGCGGCCTACAGCACGCCAGTCTCGACCACGCGGTCTGGTTCCACCGGCCCACGAACTTCAACGAGTGGCATCTCTATCACCAGCGCAGCCCCTCGGCGTCGGGCGCGCGGGGCTTCAATCTGGGCGAGATCTACAGCCGGGACGGCCGCCTGGTGGCCTCCACGGCCCAGGAGGGCCTGATGCGCTACCGCCCGCCAGTGGAGGTCTGACGTGACTGCGCCAGTCGTCGGCATCGTCGCGATCGGGGACATGGGCCGCGGCGTCGCCGTGCGGCTGAGGGGCGCCGGCGCCCGGGTGATCACCAGCCTGGCAGGTCGCGGACGCGGAACCGCAGCGCGGGCGGCGGAGGCGGGCGTCGAGACGGCCGCTGATGACGAGGCGCTGGTGCGGGAAGCCGACCTGATCCTATCCATCCTGCCGCCGGGCGCGGCCGTGGACCTGGCCGAACGAATGGCGGCGGCGATGCGGCGCGCCGGCCGGGCGCCGGCGTTCGTCGACTGCAACGCCATCTCGGCGATGACGATGGCGCGGGTGGCAGAGATCGTCGCGGGGGCGGGCGCAGCCGTGGCGGATGTCGGCATCATCGGCGGTCCGCCGGACAAGACGCCCGGCACGCGCTTCTACGCGTCCGGCCCTGAGCTGCCGGCGCTCATGACCCTGAAGAACCTGGGGCTGGACCTGCGCTGGATCGGATCCGAGATCGGTCAGGCCTCGGCGTTGAAGATGGGCTATGGCGGCTTCACCAAGGGCCTCATGGCCCTGGCGACGGCGTTGATGGTCTCGGCGCGGCGGGCGGGCGTGGCCGAGGCGCTGGAAGCTGAACTGGCGAGCAGCCAGGGCGCGATCCTGGCGGCGCTCGACCGGGGTCTGCCCGGCATGCCGGCGAAGGCCTACCGCTGGGTGGCGGAGATGGAGGAGGGGGCCGCCAGCTTCGCGGCGGCGGGCCTGCCGCCGGAACTGCTGGAGGGCGCGGCGCGTCTCTATGAGGCGGTGGCTGCGACGCCCACGGCGCAGCTGACGCCAGTCGGAGCCCGGGTACCGGTCTCGCGCGCCCGGCTGATGGACGATCTTGCGGTGGAGATCGGGCGGGTCTGGCAGGCGTAGGCGGAGGTCTCGATGAGCGAACTCGGGGAGATGATTCGCGTGCCGGCGGCGCGCTTCGAGCGCCGGCTGCCGGGACCTATCGAGCTGGTCTGGCAGCATCTGGCCGACCCGTCGATGCTGCCGCAGTGGTTCGAGGCGGACAGCGAGATCGAAGGACGCGAAGGCGGTCGCGTGCGGCTCAACGGTGGCCACATCCGCGGCGTGGTCACCCAGTGGCGACCGCCGACGAGGCTGGCCTACACCTGGGACGTGTTCGGGCCGGACGAGGACATTTCGCCCTATCCGGAATCCTGCCTGACCCTCGAACTCGAGGCGATCGGGGACGAGGTGCGGCTGACCCTCCTGCACCTGCCGGTGCTTGAGCGGTTCGAGCGCCAGAACGCCATGGGCTGGGCCACTTTCCTCGATATCCTGACCGACACGCTCGTCGGCGAACCGGTGCAGCCGCGCCGAGCCTACATGGAGCGCAACGCAGCGCACTACGGCGTCGAGTTGGCTAACCTGGCCCGGTAACGCGACCCAGTCGAAATCTGCGCCGTTTCATTTGCCGCGGTTGGGGGAATCAGCGGGGCAATTCCGCCAACTGACCGACTGACGGTCAGCGGCGCCTCATTTTGGGTGTGCTCACAGATTTTCTTGCCGGCGCCCCATTCAGGCCACGACTTCGAAATCTATTCATTACATCCGTTCAGGTTGTTGAAACCGCGCGCGAGTTGAGTGGCGCGAGCGGCCCGGGTGGGTTTTGGCGTATGAGCAGGCTGATATCGGCGACGAAGGTCGAGGTCATCGAGCGGATTGTCTCGGCCCATCAGCGCGAGAGCGCCGGGCCCGGAGGCAAGCACGTCCTGGTGGCCTGTCTGCCGAAGTCAGGATCGACCTATCTTTCCAACATCCTGTCGGCGCTGCCTGAGTTCGAGCGGGCGAACCTCACGTTCGGCTTCGGACGCCGCGAGCAGGAGCTATGCATCTTCACCTGCGCAGCGATGCACGGCATCAACTATGTCGCCCAACACCATGTCCGCTACTCGCAATCGACAGACGACATCATGAAATCCTTCGGGATCTTTCCAGTGATCCTGATGCGGAATTTCTACGACTGCGTGGTCAGTGCTCGGGATCAATTCTGCATTGGAGAGATGGAGGGTCCTGTCGCATATGTAGAGCCGTCGTTCACCAGCTGGCCGGCCGAGAAGCAGTACGATTTCATCATCGACATGGCGCTGCCCTGGTATGGCAACTTCGTCGCCTCATGGTCGGACTACAAGGGACCGGCCGCACGAGTGTACTATTCCGACCTGATCCGATCTCCTCGCGAGATGATCTCGCAAATCGCCCAAGCTGCCGGCATCACCGTCAGTGCAGTCGACATCGAGACCGCGATCACGAACGGCGGCGCCGACAAGGCGTCGTCTCGGTTCAACGTCGGGCGCATCGGGCGCGGAATGGAGCAGCTGAACAAGCGGCAGATCGCGCGGATCCAGGCCCTGTTCTCAGTCTATTCGTCGATTCCTGAATTCGAACGGCTGCTTAAGCCTCCGCGCTGAACGCCGGACAGGCCCGAATATGGTGGCCTTTGCTGCGCTTGCTATGTTATGCTGCGCTGCAACATTGCCGAGATCGACGATTCGGCTGACGAGAAGGAGCGGGCCATGACCTTGTTTTCAGGGTTTCCGGGCGTGGAGGAGATGGGCGAGCGGGCGCAGAAGGCCATGCTGACGCCGATGGGGGCGGCTTCGCCGCTGTGGTTCGCCTTCGGCGCCGCAGCGAGCGCGGGGGTCGCCTACTGGTGGCTGACACGCCTCACCAAGGCGATCAACGTCGAAGCCTTCGCCGGGCTGCCCACTCTGGTTCCCGCCCCGGCCCCGACGCCGGCCCTAAAGGTGGCGAAGCCGGCGAAAGCGCCGCCCGCCGCACCCGTCGTAGAAGCCGCTCCGGTCGAGGCGGCCACCGTTGAACCGGCTTCGCCCGAGCCCGAGATGGCGGTTGCTCCGCCCGAGCCCGCGCCGGAACCGGTCGTGCTGCCGGCCGATGACCTGACACGGATGAGCGGGATCGGACCCAAGCTTTCGGAGGCTCTGGCGGCGCGCGGGGTCACGCGATTCGCCCAGATCGCCGCCTGGACCGCCCAGGAAGTCAGCGACCTGGACAAGGCCCTCAGCCTGAAAGGCCGGGCGGTGCGCGAAGCCTGGGTCGCGCAGGCCAAGAGGCTCGCGGCCGGACCGAACTGACGGGCGTGGCCTTGCGCCCGATTGACTGACGCGCGCCGCGCCCCATGTTCGCACCCGGGGACGCCGGGAGTAGTCGAATGCGCGTGGTCACGACCGAAGAAGCCCACCGGACCTGGATAGTCGCGGAGCGGATCAAGCGGGTCTCCGACCGGCTGGTCGGGCTGGGCTCGTTCAGCATCGGCCTCGACGGCCTGCTCGCGCCGGTGCCTGTGCTGGGCACAGCCTACAGCCTGATCGCCGGACTTTGGCTGCTGTCGCTGGGCGTGCGGACCGGGGCGACGCCCTGGACGCTAGCCCGGATGACGTTCTACGTCGGGTTCCGCACCCTGTCCTCGCTGGTTCCGATGGAGGGCTGGCTGGTGGACGTGCTTTTCCGCGGCCACATGTTGGCGGCCAACGCCCTGCAGACCGATATCGAACGCCGCTTCGGTGCTCCTCCGAACTGGACCGCGCGGCACTTTGCGGCGCATCCGGTCAACGCTGGTGCGGCCCCGGCCTACTGACGGGCCGGGCCTCCGGCTAGCCGGCCAGCTTCGTCGCCGCGGGCCGCGCGACCGGCGCGAGCGTCGGTCGGCTGAGGATGCGCTCGAAGTCGCGGGGATGGATGAATTCCGACCGGAACCACGGCTGGCGATCGCTGTCGAATGTGCGCATCACCCAGTCGATCACCCGCTTCACGCGCTTCTGGCGTTCGGCGCCTGGTCGGTAGCGTAGCCAGAGCACCAGATGCGCGGCCGGGTCGAGATCGAGCATCACCAGGCTCGGCTCGACCGCATAGCAGGCCGTGGGCAGCGAGCCGATACCGGCTCCGTTCTTGACCGCCAACAGCATGGCGGCGCTGGAATTTGTGACCAGATGGCGCGCGGCGAGGTCGCCGACCGCCTGCGCCTTGGGATGCCAGGTGTTGCGCTGCTCGGTGAAGGCGCTGTGGCGAACCAGCCGATGGTGCGCGACCTCCAGCAGCGACCGCGGCGTGCCGTAGGTGTTGAGATAGTCGCGGGAGGCGTGCAGTGCGTAATGCAGTGTCGCCACCGGCACCGAGACGAGATCTGTCGCCGTGCCCTGGGCGAAGTCGAGATAGAGGTCGGTTTCGCCTGACAGCGGATGGTCCGGCCAGAGACCGCAGTCCAGCGAGAGCTCGATCTGCGGGTTCATGCGGAGGAATTCCGGCAGGGTCGGCATCAGGATGAAGCTCGCCATTCCGTCCGGCGCAGACACCCGCACGCGGCCGCTGTCGGAACGATCGTAGTCGGCGATGTCGCGCATGATCGCGCCGCCGAGTCGCGCCATGCCGGCGGCCAGCTCGCGCATGTTCATCCCGGCCTGGGTGAGGGAGATGCCGCGGGGCGAACGCTCGAACAGGCGTGCGCCCAGGCGAATCTCGAGGTCCTCCATCCGGCGGCTGATGGTCGGCTGGGTCATTCCCAAGAAGGCGGCGGCCCCGTTCAGGCTGCCGGCTTCAACCACGGCGAGGAACACCCGGACGTCATCCCAGTTGAGCCGGCGCCAGGGCGCGTCGTCTTGGTTATCGGTTGCCTGCATGACGCCTATTCGGCCTCAAATCATGGTTTCGCCACGCATACCTTACAGCACGTCAGAGAAATGTCATTCCAGCGCCGCAAAGTCGCAGGCCGATGCGCTGCGGCATGGCGCGCAAGGCGGCTCGCGGTTCGTCGATTTCCAACTAGCCGTTCTGTCAACTTCGGCGAAGCGGCCTCCCAGATGACGCCCTAGGGTTGGCGTCGGAAATCACTCCCTGGGGTTGGGGCGATGACGTCAATCACTCTGCTGCGCCAGCCGGCGATGCGAACGTCGCTGATCACGGATCTCGCCGCAAGGCACGGTTGTAAGCCGCCGAGCCTCGTCGAACTGGAGGCGGCGCGGGAATTGGCCGGTCGGCTCATGAAGCATGAGGTGGCGCCGCTGGAGTCCTATCTCGCCGTGATGCGCATCCAGCCCGCCGCCATCATGGTGTTCAAGGAACGCGGTCGGGTGACCGGCGTTATCAGTGCGCTGTTCCTGAAGGAATGCTGCCTGGCTCCGATCCTCGACGGTTCGTTCGATGCGGTCTCGCCCGGTGCGGAACAACTCAGCGCCGAGGGCGAGGCTCCCGCGCTGCTCTATTCCTGGGGGATCGCGGCCGAGACCAAGCCCGCGGCCGCCGCGATCCTGCGGGTCGGCGCCGACGTGACGCGGTTGTTGTACCCGGAAATCCCCGCCTTCACCCGCGCGGTCACCGCCGACGGTCGGCGCACCGCGGGGGGCCGGTACGGCTATCGCCCGCTACGGCATCCCGACGACGACCTGTTCGCGAGGCTGCCGGGACAAATGGAGCAAGCGGCATGAACGCCAGGGTCGTCCTCAGAGAGCCCATCGAACCGATCGTCATCGGCGACGAGATCGACGTGACGGTCGCGCGCACGCTGGACGATCTCCTGCAGATGGCCGCCATCCGCGCGGTGGTCTACATGGGCGAACAGCAGTGCCCGTTCGCCGAGGAGTTCGACGGCAACGACTTCAATGGCGCCACCCACCTGATCGCCCGCGAACACGGCGAGCCGCTGGGGGTGATGCGGGTCCGCTGGTTCGCCGACTTCGCCAAGATCGAGCGCTTTGCGGTGCTCAGTGGCCGCCGCGGCGGCCCGGCGGCCCGGGCGTTGTTCAAGACCGCCTACGAGGTCGCCGCCCAGAAGGGCTATCGGGTCGTGCTGGGCTACATCCAGGCGCGGCTGGCTCCGTTCATGAAGCGGGTCGGAGGCGTCACCGTCCGCCCCGGACGCCCGCGGTTCGTGTTCTCGGACCATGAGTATGTCGAGGTGGAGCGCCGACTGACGCTGCCTCCGAACGCCCTGACCATCGACAGCGATCCGATGGTGATCCTGCGGCCCGAGGGCCAGTGGGACCGGCCCGGGGTGCTCGATCACTCGACTCACCGTCCCCCCACCAACCCCCATTGATCCCCATGTACGTCACGTCCGTCATCAACTCGTCTCGCCGCACGCCGCGCCCGGAGCGGTGGCTGATCTGCCTGGACCTGCAACGCGAGTTCGTCGTGCCGGGGCGGCCACACTACGCAGAGGCCGCTGACCGCGTGGCTAGCGCCTGCATCAAGGTGCTGGAGCACGCCCGCGCCTCGGGCTGGCGGGTGGTGCACACCCAGCTTCGACTGGCGGACGGCGCCAGCTTCGGCGGGGGCCTGTTCGGCGCGCCGATCGAGGGTCTGCGGCCGCTGATTACCGAGCCGGTGTTCCTGCGCCGCAGCCTGTCCGCCTTCGCCGACGGCGACTTCGCCGCGGAATTGCGCGCGGCCTGGGGCGCGGAAGTCTTCCTGATCGGGTTCTCGCTGGCCGACACCTGCCTCGCCACGGCGCTGTCGGCGGTCGATCTGGGCGTGGAACTGACCCTGGTCGAGGACGCGGTCGGCGCCGGTGGCGAGCTCGCCGCGTCGGCCGCTGAGGCCGGCCGGACCATTCTCCGACCATTCACGCGCACCGTCATGAGCGATGACCTGGCGATGTCCGATGCGGAGATAGCGCTGTGACCTGCGATCCTCCCACAGACCCTCACATAGCGCGGGCGGAGACCCTGGAGGCGCTCCCCGCGCTGCTCACCCTGGCCCGCCAGGCCGTCGTCGCCGCATTCGAGGCCGGCGACCCGGACAGTGAGGAACTGAAGAACCTGTTGGACGCCTGCGTCGTGGGCGCCCACCGCCTGAAGCTGCGCGAACGCCTGCGGGCGCCGCCGATCTGCGAGGCCCCATGACCTTGTCCGCGTTGCCACCCGATTTCAGCGAACTGCGCCCCCGGCTCAAGATGCTGCTGGAGATGCACCGCGCCGCCACCACGGATGAGGAGCGGACGACCCTTGTGGAGCTGTTCGAGGACATCTTCCTGGCCACGGCCTGGCACGTGGCCCAGGACCTCCTGGAGAACGGCTGGACCCCCGGCTACGCCGCCGCGGCGTCATCCAAGCCTCAGCCCGGGTCCGCGATGCGGCCCAGCCTGCGGCTGGTCGGAGAGAACAGCGAAGACGCCGCCTAGGCCGAGACGCTCCACCTCGCCGCGAGGGAAGCGCATCAGGCGGCCTGAGTCTGGTCGTAGCCGAGCCGGCGGTTGAGCTCTTCAAGGATCGCGATCGCCGCGTCGGCCACCACGGCGCCGGGCGGGAAGATCAGGGCTGCGCCCGCGTCCTTGAGCGCCTGGATGTCGCCGGGCGGGATCACGCCGCCGACCACGATCATGATGTCGTCCCGCCCCAGCCTGCGAAGCTCGGCCCTGAGCTCCGGGACCAGGGTGAGGTGGCCGCCGGCGAGGGAGCTGGCGCCCACCACGTGGGCCTTTTCGGCCACGGCGCGCTGGGCGGTCTCGGCCGGCGTGGCGAAGAGGGGGCCCACCTCGACGTCGAAACCGAGGTCGCCGAAGCCGGACGAGATCACCTTCTGGCCGCGGTCGTGCCCGTCCTGACCCATCTTGGCCACCAGGATCGACGGCGGTCGGCCGTCCGTCTCCTGGAAGGCGGCGATCATCAGCCTGGCGCGGGTGATCGACGGCCCGGCCCCGGCCTCCTCGGTGTAGACGCCGCGGACGAGCTTAGGCTTGGCTTCATGGCGGCCGAAGGCCTTCTCCATGGCCAGGCTGATCTCGCCTACCGTGGCCTTGGCGCGGGCTGCCTCCACGGACAGTTCCAGCAGGTTGGCGTTGCCGCGCGCACCGTTCGTCAGGGCCTCCAGCGCGCGGTCGACGGCCGCCTGGTCGCGGTCGGCCTTCAGCACGCGCAGCTTTTCGAGCTGTGCGCGCAGCACTTCGGAATTGTCGACCTTGAGGATCGGGATGTCGTCGGCCTCCTCGGGCAGGAAGCGGTTGACCCCGACCAGGGTCTGGCGGCCGGAGTCGATCCGCGCCTGGGTGCGGGCGGCCGCCTCCTCGATCCGGCGCTGCGGCAGACCCTGGCCGATCGCCTTGGCCATGCCGCCCAGCGCCTCGACCTCGGCGATATGGGTCAGGGCCCGCGCCGCCAGGTCATAGGTCAGACGCTCGACGTAGTAGCTGCCGCCCCAGGCGTCGATGGTGCGGGTGATGCCGGCCTCCATCTGCAGGAACAGCTGGGTGTTGCGGCTGATCCGGGCGGAGAAGTCGGTGGGCAGGGCCAGGGCCTCGTCCAGCGAGTTGGTGTGCAGGCTCTGGGTCTGGCCGGCGACGGCCGCCATGCCCTCGATGGCGGTGCGGGCGACATTGTTGAACACGTCCTGGGCCGCCAGCGACCAGCCGCTGGTCTGGGTGTGGGCGCGCAGGGCGAGGGAACGGGGGTCCTTGGGCGAGAAGTTCTCGGCCATCAGCTTGGCCCAGAGCAGGCGCGAGGCGCGCTGCTTGGCCACCTCCATGAAGTAGTTCATGCCGGCGTTCCAGAAGAACGACAGGCGCGGCGCGAACTGGTCGACGCCCATGCCCGCGGCCATGCCGGCGCGGACGTAGTCGACGCCGTCGGCGAGGGTGTAGGCCAGCTCCAGGTCCAGCGAGGCCCCGGCTTCCTGCATGTGGTAGCCGGAGATGGAGATGGAGTTGAACTTGGGCATCTCCTTGGAGGTGTAGGCGAAGATGTCCGCCACGATCCGCATCGAGGGCTCGGGCGGATAGATGTAGGTGTTGCGGACCAGGAACTCCTTGAGGATGTCGTTCTGGATCGTGCCGTTCAGTGCGGCGTGCGGCACGCCCTGTTCCTCGCCGGCCACGATGTAGAGCGCCAGGATCGGCAGCACCGCGCCGTTCATGGTCATGGAGACGCTCATCTTCTCCAGCGGGATGCCGTCGAACAGGGTGCGCATGTCGAGGATGGAGTCGATCGCCACGCCGGCCATGCCGACGTCGCCCGGAACCCGCGGGTTGTCGGAGTCGTAGCCGCGGTGGGTGGCGAGGTCGAAGGCGACGGAGAGGCCCATCTGACCGGCCGCCAGGTTGCGCCGGTAGAACGCGTTGGACTCCTCGGCCGTGGAGAAGCCGGCGTACTGGCGAATCGTCCACGGATTGGTGGCGTACATGGTGGGGTAGGGGCCGCGCAGGAACGGCGCCAGGCCCGGCCAGGTGTGCGGGAAGTCGAGTCCGTTGGCATCATCCGGGCCGTAGCTCGGCTTGACTGCGATGGCCTCGGGGGTCTGCCACGCGGGCGCCGGGGCGGCGCGGTCCTGGGTCTCGGTCGCGGCCTTGGCGTCGTCGAACGCCAGCCTGGAGAAGTCCGGGAACTCGTTCATGCCAGGTCCTCCAGCCGGATCGGCTCAAGCGGCGGGCAGTGGCTGTCGGGACCGGGCAGTCGCGGCGAAGGCGCGCTGACCTGGGTCGGCGTGAAGCTGGCGACCGGGGCCGGCCGCTCCTCGGTGGGTGCGAAGTCGGTGACGCCGAGGACCTTCAGTTGGCGCTGGGCGATGCGGGTCCTGAGTTCGGCGCGGGCGGCCTCGACCTCGCGGGCCACCAGCCCGCTCTCGAGCGCGGCGATGAGACCGCCGGCCGCCTCGATCGCCTGGAACCTGTCCCAGGCGGCGCGGGCCAGTTCGTCGGTGAGGGTTTCCAGGTAGGCGCAGCCGGCGGCCGGATCGGCGACGCGGCCTAGGTTGGCCTCCTCCATTAGGATCAGCTGGGTGTTGCGGGCCTGTCGCCGTGCGAACGCGGTGGGCGCGCCGAGTGCGTCGGTGAAGGTCCCGAGCACGACCGCGTCGGCGCCGCCGGCCGCGCCGGCGAGGCCGGCGGCGGTGAGGCGGATCATGTTGTTCCAGGCGTCGGCGCGGGTCAGCATCCGCCCGGACGAGCGGGCCTCGATCTTGGCCGGCCAGTCGACGCCGCAGGCCCCGGCGATCTTCGACCAGACCACCCGGGCCGCGCGCAGCTTGGCGATGGTGAGGAAGTAGTCGGCGTCGAGCGCCAGGCCGAGCACGATCCGCTCGAACGCCTGGCCGTGGGGCAGGGCGGCCCGGGTCAGGGCCTTGGCGTAGGCGAGGGCGGCCGCCGCCGCGACGGCCAGCTCCAGGGCCTCGCCGCCGCCGGCCTCGTGCGCCACCCGGCCGCTGGCCAGGAACAGCGTCGCCTTCGGATAGGGCTCGGCCAGGCGCGCGCCGACGCCGGCGCAGGCGATCAGGTGCGCCTCCATCGGGCCGGGGCTGGCTCCGCCACGGGCGAAGGCGCTGAGCGGGTCCATGTGCAGCGCCAGCGGCGCACTCGGCGCGCCCTTGGCGGCGGCGGCCAGCCAGTCGGCGGCCCTGGCCCCCAGGAAGCCTGCGTCGAGCGCCACGGGCGCGACGTCGAGCAGGACGCCGTCCAGCACCTGGGCCAGGCCTTCGGCCGACCCTACCGCCACGCCCTCGGCGCCCTCGGGGTCGATCCGGATCAGGGTGGAGACGGCGCCGTTGGCGAGGTCCTGCAGCGCCTCGACATTGGCGCCGACCGCCGTGGGGTTGCGCACAAGCGTGCGGATGTCCCAGCCGGCGGCGGTCTTGGGGGCGAATGCGGCCGGCGCAGCCTGCTGGTAGAGCGGCTGAATCGGCAGGCCCTCGATCGTACGGCGGGTCAGGCTCTCGACCGATTCGCCCTTCAGGGTCTTTTGCACGAGGGCGGCCCAGTCGGCTTCGCTGGCGGGCGCGAAGCCGGCAGCGAGCGGCTGGACGCCGGCGGAGTCAGGGGTGGCTGGGGGAAGTGACATCAGGCTCTTGAATCCCATGCGCCCAGGAGCGTCAAGTTGTGCAGGACCCCACCGGCCGAGCGCGCGCTCGGGCGCGTCCATCACGACGGACGCGCATACGGCGCAGGCGCCGGCGCCCGCAACCATTGCGGCCTTCACCCCACCGCGGTTTCGGCCACAATGGACAGACCCGACTCCGGGGGGCTCCGGGAGACGGGAGGGTCCTGCCCGGCGATGTCCGGTCTGCGGGACAATTGCTGTTGGACTCTCGGAAGGAGCACCGAACATGGATCAGGGCGGCGAGCACGCGCAAAGCCACGCATTACATCTTCCTCACATGATGTCGCTGAGCGAGCTGAGGCAGCGTCGTCGCCCGTTGAGGAACGTGCACAAGGAGGTGCACGACGGCCTGAGCCCGCTAGCTAAACTGGCGGTGTTCATCACCGCCCACGTCGGAACCATGGGGTTCTTTTTGATCATCTTGACGTGGACAGTGTTCTGGTTGAACTGGAACTTGCTGGCGCCGCAGAAACTCCGCTTCGATCCCGGAATGGCGTTCGTTTTTTATCTTTTCATCTCCAACGTAATCCAGATTTTACTTATGCCGCTCATCATGGTGGGCCAGAACATCCAGGGGGCCCATTCGGAGGCGCGCGCCGAGCACGACCTGGAAGTCAACATCAAGGCCGAGCAGGAGATCGAGGTGGTCCTGCAGCACCTCGAGCACCAGAACGACATCCTGATGCGGATGGTGGCCAAACTGGGAGTGGACCTGAAGGAAGGCCTGGCGAAGATCTGACGGGCCGCCTTCGACTCAACATGCATATGCCGAGGTCATGAACGACACGCCTGATCCCGAAGATCCCGAGAATCGCGCCGCCCGCCGCCGGCGCACCTTGCTGACTGGCAAGCTGGTGTATGGGCCCGTCAGCATGACGCAGGACTGCGCCATCTCGGACATGTCGCAAACCGGAGCGCGGGTGCGGCTCGAGGGGGCCGAACCGCTGGTGGACCCGATCTATCTGATCGACGTGCGCCATGGCCTGGCTTTCGAAGCCAAGGTCGCGTGGCGGCGAGGACGTATGGCGGGCCTGTCGTTCCACCAGTATTTCGATCTTCGGGGCAGCGACCCGGAAGCGCCCGCCTCGGTGAGGCGAATCTGGGTGGAGCAGACCCGCCAGGAGTTCAGGTAGGGCGGGCTTCGGCCCTCGCTAGTCGGACTCGGCGTCCGTCGCCGTCTCGGCGAGGTAGTCGCCCAGACGGTCGAGCCGGCGCATCCACTGGGTTCGGCGCTCGCTGATCCAGCTTTCCGCCGCCTGAAGCGCCGCCGGCTCGATGCGGCAGGTCCGGACACGGCCGACCTTTTCGGAGCGGACGAGGCCGCCGGCTTCAAGCACGTGAAGGTGCTGCAGCACCGCCGGCAGGGTCATCGCCAGCGGCCGGGCGAGGTCACTGACCGAAACCGGGCCGGCGCCGAGGCGCTCGATCATCGCCCGGCGGGTGGGGTCGGCCAGGGCCTGGAAGGCGAGGTCGAGGGAATTAGGCTGGGACACGGCTACTTGGGCAGCAGGCCGAAGTAGGGCTCGGCCTCCTTGAGGGCGCGAGCATAGGACGGGCGCGCCTTCAGCCGGTCGAGGTAGGCCGCCACATCTGGATGGGTGGCGGTGAAGGAGAAGGCGCGGTCGGCGTAGAACAGCGAAGCCGCGGCCGCGCAGTCGGCCATGGTGAAGCCGTCGCCCATGATCCAGGGGCGGCCGTCAGCCAGTTCGCGCGCGATCATGTCGTAGGCCGTCGCCAGGCGCTCCTCCGCCATGCGCACGCCGACCGGATCGGTGGCGTCGGGGGCGGAGCGGGCATGGTCCATGATCCGCTGCATCGACCCCATGACGTAGAGGTCGAAGAAGCGGTCGCGCAGGCGGGTCTGGCGCGCGAGATCGGGATCGGCGGGGATCAGGTGCGCGGCGGCCGGATAGCGCTCGGCGAGGAACTCGATGATGATCGTCGCCTCGGGGATCGTGCGGTCTTCGGCCTCGATCCTCAGGGTGGGAAACTTGCCGATCGGCCAGAGACTCCGGAACCGCTTCCAGACCTCGCTGTCCGGGTCCTCGAGCAGGCGAGGTTCGAACGGAATGGCGCCCTCGTAGAGCGCGACCAGCGCCTTGTGGGAATAGGACGACAGGGGATGGAAGAACAGCTCGAGCGTCACGGGCGCCTCCGTTGGATAGTTAAGTAGATACTTTAGTGACTGGGCGACGTCAACCGCTCTGGGGGTCGTTTCAAAGGTGCGGTGTCATCGCAAAAGCGGCAGAGCGGCTGCCTGGGACCGCGTTCCGCTGATCGCTGGCAGATCCCGGCGCTTCGCCGCGCTGCGGGATGACATGGGCGGGGACCGGGTCCCTCAGAGATCCAGGGCGTAGCCGGCGGAGCGGACGGTACGGATCGGGTCGGCGCCTTCGTGGCCGCTGAGGGCGCGGCGCAGGCGGCCGATGTGGACGTCAACGGTGCGGGTCTCGACATAGACGTCGGAGCCCCAGACCGCGTTCAGCAGTTGCTCGCGCGAGAACACCCGGCCGGGGTGCTGCATGAAGTAATCGAGCAGCCGGAACTCGGTCGGACCCAGGTGCACGTCGCGGCCGCCGCGCTTCACCCGGTGGGCGGATCGGTCGATGACGATGTCGCCCTGGCGGATGCGGTCCTCGGCGAGCCCGGGCCGGATGCGCCGCAGCACGGCGCGGACGCGGGCGGTGAGTTCGCTCATCAGGAACGGCTTGACGATGTAGTCGTCGGCGCCGGTGTCCAGGCCGCGGACGCGATCGCTTTCCTCGCCGCGGGCCGTCAGCATGATGATTGGCAGGTTGCGGGTGCTGGAGCGCTGGCGCAGCCGCCGGCAGACTTCGATGCCGGAGACCGCCGGCAGCATCCAGTCCAGGATGACCAGGTCCGGCTGGCTCTCGTCGATCCGGATCAGGGCCTCCTCCCCGTCGCCGCACAGCTCGACGCGGTAGCCTTCCTTCTCGAGGTTGTAGTGGAGCAGGGTGGCGAGGGCCTCTTCGTCCTCCACCACCAGGATGTACGGCTGAACCGAAGTCACGTCTGCAGTCGCTCGCTACTTGGCGGGAGTCGGACGCTGCTCGAGCGAATCCAGCTTGGGACGCGAATCGGGCAGGTGCTCGCCGGTGATCTCATAGTAGATGATCTCGGCGATGTTGGTCGCGTGGTCGCCGATACGTTCGAGGTTCTTGGCGACGAACAGCAGGTGCGCGCAGGACGCGATCATGCGCGGGTCGCCCATCATGTAGGTGAGCAACTCGCGGAAGATGGCGTCGTAGTGCTCGTCGATCTCCTCGTCGCGCTGCCAGACCATCTTGGCGCGGTCGATGTCGCGGGCGGCGAAGGCATCGAGCACATCCTTCAGCCGGCCGGCCACCAGCTCACCCATCCGCTCGATGGAGCGGGTGAGGGGGGTGATCGGCTCGGACTCGGCGATCACCAGGGCGCGCTTGGCGATGTTCTTGGCCAGGTCCCCGCAACGCTCGAGGTTCATGCTGATCTTCAGCGCCGCCACGGTGCGGCGCAGATCGTCGGCCACCGGCTGGCGCAGGGCGATCAGCCGGATCGCGCGCTTCTCGATGTCGGCCTCGATCTCGTCGAGGCGCGCATCGCGGCCGATCACCGCCTGGGCCAGCGGCACGTCGCGGCGGGTGATGCCGCGGATGGCGTCGCTGACCTCCACCTCCGCGAGCCCACCCATGCGCGACAGCTCGGCGCTGATCGAGTCGAGCTCGTCGTCGTAGGCTCTGACAGTGTGTTCCATTTGGGGTTCCTCAGCCGAACCGGCCGGTGATGTAGTCGCTGGCCCGCTTGGTGACGGGCCGGGTGAACATGCTGGCGGTCTCGCCGAACTCGACCAACTCACCGAGGTACATGAAGCCGGTGAAATCGGAGACGCGTGCGGCCTGGCCGAGGTTATGGGTCACGATGACGATGGTGTAGTCGGCCTTCAGTTGGGTCACCGTCTCTTCGAGCTTGGCGCTGGAGATCGGGTCGAGCGCCGAGGTAGGCTCGTCCAGCAGCAGGATCTCCGGCTTCACCGCGATGCCGCGCGCCACGCACAGCCGCTGTTGCTGACCGCCCGAGAGGCCGAGCCCGGACGAGTTCAATTGGTCCTTTACCTCGTCCCAGAGGGCCGCGCGGCGCAGGGATTCCTCGACCCGGTCGGCCATCTCCGCCTTGGAGAGGTTCTCGTAGAGCTTCACGCCGAAGGCGACGTTGTCGAAGATCGACATCGGGAAGGGCGTGGGCTTCTGGAATACCATGCCGATGCGGGCCCGCAGCATCGACAGGTTGACGCCGGGCCGCAGGATGTCCTCCCCGTCCAGCATGATGCGGCCGGTGGCCCGCTGCCCGGGATAGAGGGCGTACATGCGGTTCAGGGTGCGCAGAAGGGTGGACTTGCCACAGCCCGACGGACCGATCAGCGCCGTCACCTTCTTCTCCGAGAAGGGGATCGACACGCCTTTCAGCGAGTGCGTCTTGCCGTAGTAGAAGTCGAGCTCCTGCACGTCGAGCTTGACCTGAGCCTTGTCGACCCGGGCGACCGAGACGTCGAAGCTGTCGAGGGCGACCTCGTTCATGTGCGTTTCTGCTCTCTTGAGACGAAGCGGGCGATGATGGTGATGCCGAGGACCGACATCGACACTATGAGGGCGGCCACCCAGGCGAGGCGTTGCAGGTCCTCGTAGGCGGACAGCGCGTAGTTGAACATCACCACGGGCAGGTTGGCCATCTCGCGGCCCATGTCGAGACTGGTGAACTGGTTGTTGAGGGCGGTGAACAGCAGCGGAGCCGTCTCGCCGCTGATCCGCGCGAAGGCGAGCAGGGCGCCGGTCAGGATGCCGCTGGCCGCCGAGCGCCAGAGGACCGAGCGGATCACGCTCCAGAACGGCGTGCCGAGGGCGATGCCGGACTCGCGCAGCGCCGTCGGCTGCAGGCGCATGACGTCTTCCGTGGTGCGCGCGATCACCGGGATGGCGATCAGACCCAGCGCCACGCTGCCGGCCCAGCCCGAGAAGTGGTGCAACAGGTTTGCCACCATCACTTCCCAGACGAACAGGCCGATCAGGATCGACGGCGCCGACAGCAGCACGTCGTTCAGGAAGCGCACGACGGTGCCGTAGCGGCTGTTGCCGGCATATTCCGCCAGCCAGGTTCCCGCGAGAATGCCGACCGTCAGGGCGATCACCATGGCGTAGAAGCACAGCATCACCGAGCCGATGATGGCGTTCAGCAGTCCGCCCCGCGAGCCGGCGGCGGGCGTGCTCATCGTGAAGACGTCGATGTTGACGCCGCCCAGCCCCTTCTGGAGCAGGGTCCAGAGGATGGCGGTCAGGAAGCTGAGGGCGACAAACGTCACGATGTAGCAGAAGGCGACGAAGGCGCCGTTGGCCACGCGACGCGAGGCGATGCGGGCGGCGGAGATGGCCATGACCTAGACGCTCCTCTGACGGCCGAGCATCATCCGCGCCAGGGCCAGAACGATGAAGGTGATGATGAACAGGACGAGGCCCGAGGCGATCAGCGACGCGGTGTGAAGGCCCGGCGCAGCCTCGGCGAACTCGTTGGCGATCGTCGAGGCGATGGTCGAGCCGGCGTCGAACAGGCTCTTCGGGAAGCCGTGCGAATTGCCGATGATGAAGGTGACGGCCATGGTCTCGCCGAGCGCGCGGCCAAGGCCGAGCATGATCGCGCCGATCACGCCACGGCGGACGTAGGGGAGGGTGACCTTCATCACGACTTCGCCGGTGGTGGCCCCGAGGCCATAGGCGCTCTCGCGGACCTGCGCCGGCACGGTGTTGAGCAGCTCGCGCATCGTGGCGGCGATGAACGGCAGCACCATCACCGCCAGGATGATGGAGGCGGCGAGGATGCCGGTGCCGTTCGGCACGCCCTGGGTGAACTTCTCCCAGATGCTGCCGGGCGGGGCCGCGGTCATCAGCGGCAGCTGCACGAACTTGGAGAACACCGGCGCGAAGACGAACAGGCCCCACATGCCGTAGACGATCGAGGGGATGCCGGCGAGCAGCTCGACGGCGGTGCCGATCGGCCGCTTCAGCGGACCGGGGCAGAGCTCCACGAGGAAGAAGGCGACGCCGAAGGCGGTCGGCACGGCCAGCAACAGAGCGAGCAGGGAGGTGACGACCGTGCCGACGATGGGCCCGGCGACGCCGAACTCGTCGTTGACCGGGTCCCAGGTGGAGCTGGTGAAGAAGGAAACACCGAAATGGGCGAAGGCGGGCCAGCCGCCGATCAGCAGCGACACCAGCACCCCGCCAAGCGCGGCCAGCAGCAGGGTGGCGGCGGCGAAGCAGACGTACTCGAAGGCCACCTCGAGACCCGACCCCTTCGGCGCGACGCGCCTCTGGTCGGTGGCGGCTTGTGGCTGAGCGGCTGCGGTCATAGCAACTTCGGTCATGGCCCTGGCGGCTCGGCGCTGAATATCAGGATTTTGCGAGGGGTGTAGGCCGCCCCGCGCGGGGCGGCCCTTCGCCCTTACGAGTAGACCGGCTTGCCGTCGGGACCGACGACCTTGCGCCAGGCCTGGCGGACCAGGTTCTTCACGCTTTCCGGGAAGGTGACGTAGTCCAGGCCCTGGGCGGCCGCGTCGCCGTTCTTGTAGGCCCAGTCAAAGAAGGCCAGCACGTCGTGGCCCGTCTGCGCGTTGGCCTGCTTGGTGTGCACCAGGATGAAGGTGGCGCCCGTGATCGGCCAGGCGTCCGGAGCGGGCTGGTCGAGCAGCAGCAGGTAGAAGCCGGGCGCCTTGGCCCAGTTGGCGCCGGCGGCGGCGGCGGCGAAGTTGGCCGCCAGCGGCTGCACGAACTTGCCCGCCTTGTTCTGCAGCAGGGTGAAGGTCATGTGGTTCTGCTTGGCGTAGGCGTATTCGACGTAGCCGATGGCGCCCGGGGTCTGACGCACGAAGGCGGCGACGCCGTCGTTGCCCTTGCCGCCGATGCCGGTCGGCCAGTTCACCGAGTCGTTGCCGCCCGGGCCGGCCGCCCAGTTGCGCGCCTTCATCGACAGGTAGGTGGTGAACAGGAAGGTGGTGCCCGACCCGTCGGAGCGGTGCACGACCGTGATCTTCAGGTGGGGCAGGCTGACACCGGGGTTCAGGGCCGTGATGTGCGGGTCGTCCCAGTAGACGATGATGCCGCGGAAGATGTCGGAGACGATCGGGCCGGTCAGCTTCAGGGCGCCCGGCGCGACGCCCGGGATGTTCACCACCGGCACGACGCCGCCGATCACGGTCGGGAACTGGATCAGGCCGTTGGTGGCCAGGTCGTCTGGTTTCAGCGGCTTGTCGGACGCGCCGAAGTCGACGGTGTTGGCGTTGATCTGGCGGATGCCCCCACCCGATCCAATGGCCTGGTAGTTGAGCTGGTTTCCGGTCTGGGCGCGGTAGGCCTCCGCCCACTTCGCGTAAACCGGCGCGGGGAAGGTGGCGCCGGCGCCGGACAGGTTGGCGGCGACCGCGATGGCCGCGCCCGCGCCCACTGCCAACGCGGCTACACCGGCCGCGATTTTCTTCAGCATGATCTTCTCCTGGATCCGAGCGTCCATGTCATGGCGCTCTCAGGGTCGCCCAATAGCCTTGGTCATTATCGCTTTTGTGACACTCATCGGTCCGGCCAAGCTGTCATTGAAGCGTCACTTTAGTGTCGGGGCGTCGTTACAATGCGGCGCTATCCCTCCGCGCTGAGAGCCGGGTCTTCCCGACGCGAGAACAAAGTGCGCGTACCCCGGCCCTACAGAGAAGAGGGGTAGCCAACAAATGATCTCTACTGACGCGGCGCGTGTGCGCCGCATTCGGCGCAGCCTGATGCTCGCCGCATTCATGACCTCAGTGGCCGGGGCGGCGATGGCCGCGACTCCGGTGGGCGCCGACGACAAGGCGGCGCGCATCCAGCAGCTCGAGTCGCAGTTCCGCGACATGCAAGCCGAGCTGAACCAGCTGCGCGCGTCCGGCGGGGTGTCCAGTGCGACCGTCGCCGACATGCAGGCGCGAATGGACGCGTTCAACGCGGCCCTGACCGACCTGAAGGCCCAGAACGACACAAACACCGCGGACATCCAGACCCTGAAGGCGCCGCTTCCGGTCGCGGTAACGCTGCCGAACGGCAAGCCGGCGCTGGCCTCGTCCGACGGCCGGTTCACCGCCAACGTCCGTGCGACGATCATGTTCGACGCGGGCCGCTACTTCCAATCCACGCCTGGCCCGATCTCCACCGACTTCCGCCGCAGCGGCGGGGCCGGCACCGGCGGCTTCGGCGCCAGCGGCGCCAACACCAAC
>Ga0105240_10002227_pt1 | contig 31533 bp, 21 predicted proteins | sample KBSC54metaG_FD_80426 | JGI IMG/M metagenome (GOLD analysis project Ga0105240, IMG submission 80426) | Corn rhizosphere microbial communities from Kellogg Biological Station, Michigan, USA - KBS C5-4 metaG | ecosystem: Host-associated > Plants > Roots > Rhizosphere > Soil | place: Michigan, USA... | reverse complement strand
GGCTTTATAGCCGGTAACAGACGATACGGGTTCGGTATACAGGGGCACATCGCCCCATTGGGATACTAATTCAAAATAGGCCCAGGCCCTTAAAAATTCAGCCTCCCCAACCAGCACATCCCGGAGTGCAGCATTATCCTTTACGTCAGGGCCTTTCTTTATTACGAGATTTGCCCTGTTGATCATCTGATAAGCGCCGGTCCATACGCTGGTCATCACCGCATTCGAAGGTGCCGGTGAAGGCTGCTTTAACAATTCCGCTCTCGGTGCTTCCAGTTGGGCGCCCCCGGAGCCTGTTTCACTACCCCGCATATCGTGGGTGAAGAACCACTCCCGGCCAACAAGATTTCCCGAACGCAGTGTGGAATAAATCCCATTAACGCCATTTTGCAGTTCTGCAGCGGTTTTAAAATAGCTTTCCGTGGTGGGGTTATTCTGATCCAGCACATTGAGCTTTTTATTACAGGCAACTACGCAGGCGATGCCTAAAATAATTGCGGTAATCAGCAAGTTTATATTTCGTTTCATATTATGCGTTTTATAAAAGTCTTTACATTTTTTCTTTTAAAAATCTGCAGTGATACCTACCTGATAAGCCTTCGGCTGCGGATACACCGCGTAGTCAATACCATTGGTCAGTGAGGATGAACCAGGCGCGCGGTTTCCGACCTCGGGGTCATAGCCGGTGTATTTGGTAACCGTCAGAATATTTTGAGCGGAGACATAAATCCGGAAATTTCTAACAGTTCCTTTTGTGAGCGACTGTAAAGACTTGTCCGGAATGGTATAGCTTAACATGATATTTTTTAAGCGGAGATAGGAACCATCCTCCAGAAACCGCGTGGATGGGCGTGCATTTTGATTCGGATCAGAAGATACGGCACGCGGAATATTCGTATTTGTGTTAGCCGGTGTCCACGCATTCAATACCTGTGTGCCGGCATTAAAGAAACGAACCATGCCTTCTGTGGTTGCCCTTAAAGCATTGTATATCTTATTTCCCTGCACACCCTGAAAGAATACCGTCAACCCAAAGTTTTTATAGGTTGCCCCCAGGTTTAATGAATAGGTAAACTTTGGAATGAAGCTTCCCAAAAAGGTCCGGTCATTATTATCAATCTTGCCGTCTCCGTTTATGTCTTTAAACTTAAGGTCTCCGGGGCCGGTTCCGGCGGTTTGCGTGGCGTGTTTTTTTATATCGGCAGAATCCTGAAAAATACCTTCGGTCACCCAGCCGAAATAGGATTGAATAGGATGGTCGGGTGCTGTATTGGTAACATTGTATCCTTCCGTCAAATCCACATCCGATCCCGCTTCAATATTGGGAACTCCGGCTGCCAGTGCGATCACCTTATTGGTAATAACGCTGATATTGCCGGTAGCATTCCACTGAAAATCGCCGTTCGCATGGTTATACCCCAGTTGTAATTCAAAGCCGTTGTTGCTCATTGACGCAACATTTTGATTTACTGTAGTAGTTAGATATCCAAACGATGGAGGTAGTGGAACGGCCAGGATGAGGTTGTCCGTTTTTCGCTGAAAATATTCTGCGGATAAGGTGAACGCATTATTGAACAATCCCAAATCCAGGCCTATATTTATCTGCTTTGTCTTTTCCCATTCCAATTCGGTATTTCCCAGACTTTGAATGGATGACGATGGACCGCTGTTCAATGAATTGCCGAAGGGATAGTAGGCGCTGTTGGCATTAACCCCGACCAACCAGGGCGTGTTGCCTAAAATGGTTCCATTGAGGCCGGTGAGTCCATAGCCGGCCCGCAATTTCAACTCGGAAATTTTTGTCTGGCTCTTCATAAATTCTTCCTGATCTATCCGCCAGCCTACCGAACCGGAGGGGAATATTGCCCATTTTCTTCCTGGCGCCCAAACGGATAGTCCATCGCGGCGAATAGCGCCACTTAGTAAATATTTCCCATTAAAATCATAATTGATCCTTCCGAGGTAGGAAATGAGGGAATTCTCACCCACCAATGTCTGAGCAGATATGTTACTCGCATTATTCAGCGTCTTCAGGTCATTGGAGGCCTGGTTACCGCTTGCATTTTCCTGGCGTGTCGTTTGGCCCTGGTACTCATAAACAGCAATAACATTGACATGATGGTCGCCAAAATTCTTATCGAAGCTTAGCTGCTGAGTATACAATTGAACGGTAGAAACAGACCGGTTGTTCGTGATGCCGGCCAGGATAGCGCTGGAGCCGGCAACCGTTCCGCTATCATTAAATATGGGCGAAAAGCGGTAGTCCAGTCCATTGGCATAATCAACACCGAAGGTGGAGCGGAATTTTAACCAGGGCGCGAAGTTTATTTCCAGGTAAGCGGTTCCGAAAACTTTCAGGGTTTTTCGGTTGCCCGGATTTTTTACGATTGCATCTTCCAGCGGATTCGTTGGGTCGCCTCCATCTAAAACAGAGTTTACGCCTCTGTATCCCGTTGTCGTAGTCGGATCATGGAGGGGAATGTAGGGCATCATCTTGATCACGTTCACCAGATTTGATCTCGTACCCGTCTCATTATTATCATAGGCCTGATCGGCATACGACATATACAGGTTCTCCCCAAAGTTGAATACTTTGCTGATATTGTGATCTGAATTCAGCCGGAAATTATAGCGGCGGTAATTCACATGCGGCGTCGTGCCGGACTGATCAAAATAACCGGCAGAAGCATAAAAACGCGAAACATCGTTGCCTCCGCTCAGCGAAACATTATGCTGGGTCATCGCGCCGGTTTTAAAATAGGCATCCTGCCAATCCGTGTTGCTCTCCCCAAACGTCTGTGTAGCACCCGGATATACCGGGTCATTAATATCCGGGGGCGTAAGCCGGGGTACCTGGCTTCCCCGGTAAGCCAGCGCGTATTGTTGAAATTGTGCCGTGTTCAGCAAGCTGAGTCGCTCGGTGGTCTTCTGTATCCCATAATAACCATTGTAGCTGACATGCAGTTTTCCTTCCCTCCTGCCCTTTTTGGTGGTGATGATGATTACACCGCTGGTAGCCCTCGAACCGTAAATGGCTGCAGCCGATGCATCCTTCAGTACATCCACGGATTCTATGTCCCGGGTATCAAACGTGGATAAATCTCCGGTAGGAAACCCGTCGATGACATACAGTGGATTGGAAGCATAAGTAATAGAGCTGATGCCCCTTATCCGGACGATCGGCTCGGTTCCGGGACTTCCATTGTTCGTTACCGTGAGGCCGGGCACACGGCCCTGCAGGGCCTGTTGCACGCTGGCCACCGGTAAGGCGTTAACCGTTTTGCTGTCGACCGACGAAATAGCCCCTGTGACAGAGGTTCTTTTCTGCGTACCGTAACCCACCACAACTACTTCGCTGAGTTGCGAATTGGATGAGATCAGTGAAATGCTGAGATTACTTTCATTGGCCACCGTAATCTCCTTCGTTGCATGGCCTAATGAACTAACGACCAATATGTCTCCCGGGGACACGGCAATGGAGAACATACCATTGTTATCCGTGGTGGTACCCTTTTGGGTATTCTTAATTACCACAGAGGCATAAGAAACGGGTTTCCCGGTTTCGTCTGTAACGGTGCCATTCACCGTTTGTGCGGAACCGGTCGTTTGAAAAGCCGTGAGACAGACAAATAAAAAAATGATGAAATAATTTTTTCCCGTTGCGGAAGAAATTCTTTTAAGCAGGCAATTCGTAATGATAGTCATAAGAAGTTTTGGTTTAAATATGAAACAAAAAAAGGCTGATCTGTTGGCCGGCGGCGCCCCTTCAAATCAGGGAAGGGAGGTGTGCATGACCAATATTTTAAAACGATTATTATAAGTCAATCCCGAACAAAAGCAACCGATTTCTCCCTAAACACTCCATTTCAAATGGCTTTATTGGCAAAAGGCTCATTTCGGACCCTATCTTCCGGCCGCCAGGCGCTTGCCAAATCGACATCCATACGCAAAATAGGTTTTTATTTAATAAATGCAATCGGTTGCGTAATATTTTTTTCCAGGCCCGGCAGGCGGGTTTTAAGGGGGTGAAAACTTCTATGCCTCCAATAAGACGTTAATCCGGGATAACCCCATGAGTATAAAGCCGCGGTGACCCGGATGTGCGCTACCCCGGGTTTGCCAGCTCAGGCCATCTGCCGATCTGGTATCCGGCCTAATGATCTATGAACCCCATTATTTAATTAGTTCCGTTACTTTTATTGCTCATAAAGCCCATTACGTGAAACCCGATAAAGAAATTACTATTTACGATATAGCAAAACAGCTTAAAATTTCACCCTCTACGGTTAGTCGCGCGCTGAATGATAGCGCGTCGGTTAGCGCTTCCACAAAGAAGAAAGTGCATGCTTTGGCCGAAAATTTAGGCTACCGGCATAACCTCTTTGCCAGCAGTCTCAGGCTCCAAAAAACACACACGATTGGAGTGATCCTGCATGAACTGAACAGCTACTTCATTACATCTGTTTTAGCCGGAATTGAAAAAATTGCTACCGAAGCAAAATATAATCTTATCATTGTTCACTCAGCTGAAAATGCAAATATTGAAGTGACCAATGCGCGCAATCTCTTTCACAAACGGGTTGATGGTGTTATCGCTTCCCTTTCGTTTAATACCGAAAATCTGGCTCATTTTAAACAATTCCAATCTAAGAACATACCCGTTGTTTTCTTCGACCGTGTTTTTGAAAATAGTGATGGCACCAAAATCATTATCAACAATTTCCAGGCTGGATATGACGCTACGCGCCATCTTATTGAACAGGGTTGCAGGCACATTGCCCATATTACCTCAAGTCTGAAAAGGAATGTTTATGCGGAGCGCCTGAGAGGCTATAAACAGGCGCTACAGGACCATAAACTCAAATTTGATGAAAAGCTGCTGGTTATCGATGGCCTTAAAGAGGAAGATGCAGCAAGATCGGCGAACCGTATTCTCAGCATGAAGAACCTGCCCGATGGAATTTTCATTACCAATGATTTTTGCGCGGCCGTGGTTATGCAGGCACTTAAGGATGCCGGCGTACGGATACCTCAGGACATTGCCGTCGTTGGTTTTAATAATGACAGTATTGGAAGGGTCATCAGCCCGAAGCTGACTACGATTAACTATCCAGGCTTTGAAATGGGCCAGGTGGCCGCCCGTAGCCTGATTAGCCACCTGAAAGGCTTATGGGATATGAACATCACAAATACAATGGTAATAAAGTCAGAACTGATCGTAAGAGAATCATCACTGAAAAAAGGTAAAAAGTAAGCGGTTACCTGCACCGGAATACTTTCATATAATCGTTATTGACCGCAACAAGAATTAGTTTTTCATTTTTAGCGTTCGTGATCAGCTTGATATCCTTCACGTCGCCATCAATTTTAAAACCGCTGACAGCCGGGGAAATGGCCTTAAAATCTTTCTTATTGATCCCCTTCAAAAAACATCCATAAGAAGCATCGTACCGACCGGTCGTCACTGCTGCCTGATATTCGTTGCCCGCTAATAATATATCCTTAATCCCGTCCCCGTCAAGATCAGCACAAATAATTCCATTTACAGGCGCAAACTGGGCCTCTGCAGGCAGCGGATGCATGGTAAACCTGCCGCCGCCGATATTCTCGAACCAGCAACTGCGCGTTTCTTCACAGGTCAGGATCTGCAGGTCTTTATCGTTTGTAAATATCTGGCCGGCTGTTGCGCTTGCGTAATCTTTCGCCAGTAAATATTTCTTCTTCACAAACGGAACCTGTGCTGCCAGCTGATCACGGCTGACAGAAGGATATAAGGATCTTTTCCCGTCCCCTTCTTTAATATAATAAAACATAACGGGATCAATGATCCCGTTATGATCAATATCCTGAGCGTATAATTTCATGGGATACTGAGCCGATGTTTGATAGTTGCAATTTGACCCGAGATTGCCCGCAACAAAATCGGTATCGCCATCATTGTCGACATCTGCCGCAACAAGACTACGCCATAAACCATTTATATTTTTCAATCCCGTCAAAGCCGTAACATCTGTGAGTTTTATGCCATCATTACGGAAAAACCGGATAGGCATGTATTCCCCGGCAATTACCAAACCGGGGTGCTTGTCGTTATCAAAGTCGGCCCACCGGGCTGCCGTGACCATTCCGGCTTTCGATAACGCCGGACAAACCCTGTTCGTTACATCCTCAAAAAGCCCTTTATTATTTTGTAAGATATAGCTGTTAGGCGACAGGGGATATTGCTTTGATACCCGCCCACCAATGAAAACATCCATATCTCCGTCTCCATCATAATCGGCTACGGCGACACAGCCCGAAATAGTTCTGACATTATCAGGAATAGCTTTCGCGCTATAGGTAAAATGACCTTTGCCATCGTTCAGATATAAGCGGGGCTTATAATATTGCGAGGTATCACTAAAGCGCATATCCCCGTAGGTTACCAATAGATCAAGATCGCCGTCGCCGTCCGCATCAAATAAGACACTACCCTCATCCTCCTCAAATCGCGAACCAATCGCAAAATCCCTTCCGGTAAAATCGTTATTTTTACCCTGCATAAAAACCTTTGCCTGCGAATTAAATCCCGCCCCGATAAAAAAATCTGTTTTCCCGTCGTTGTCAATGTCGCCTGTTGAAATAAACGGCCCTAACTGGGAATATTTTTGCGGTAATAAACGCTGATCAGCATAGTCATTAAAGACGACGTCCGTATGTTTATATATGGCATTTGCAGAAGTGGTAACATCAGTAAAAAAGCACTGGCTGCTGTCCCGGCTTGATGGCCGCCAGGCACCGGCTGCATTTTTTTGCACTAATGTATATACAGAGTCTGTTGCCAAACCGGGTATCACCTGTTTCTGATTGTCTGGCCAAACGATGACAACGGAATCTGCTCTTGTATCTTTTCCTGTTCCAAATACAAGTTTTGTGTCGACAGAGGATAAATAGCCCCGTACCGGATACTGCTCCTGTACCTGCACCCGGCCATGTGTATATAAAAACAGTTTGGCGCCAAAGCCCTTCCTGTTCAGGCTATCCCCTTTCAAAACAAAACTTATGCTGTGATTAACCTTCGGCTTACCGGGCTGATTCTCATTATTGATTAAAATAAAAGCTTCTTTGTTGATGTTATTTACAACAAGATCTAAGTCACCATCATTATCCAGATCAGCATAAGCAGCTCCGTTCGACATGGAATTCTGTTTCAGACCAGACGAATCTGTAATGTTTGTAAAGCGGTAATTCCCATTGTTAAGATATAGATAATTTGGTATCTCAACATGATTTAGTGACACCAGTTTATCGCGTAATGCCTTGCGTGCCTGATCCCTTGTCTGGTTTCCACCACCTGCGTGGCTAAACTGAATAAAATCTGCATTGATAAAATCCCTGCCAATACCGTTTGTGATATGAATATCCTTATACCCATCATTGTTAAAATCAGCAAACAAAATACTCCAGCTCCAATCCGTTTCGCTTATGCCGGCCATCTGTCCAATCTCGCTGAAAAAGGGAATGGCTGTATCACCTCTTTCATAATTACCATTATTCAATTGCAGCATGTTGCGGCCAAACTCCGGCGAATAACCCAAGCTCCGCTCTTCCTGGTAACGATCATAATTCATGAAAGAAAATGTTTGTTTCTTTCGATAATTATCTTCCGGCATCATATCAACGGTGGCAAAGTCAAATTTGCTGTCGTTGTTAATATCTGCCGCATCGCAACCCATGCTGCTATAGCTCTGATGCTTTGTAGAAAGATCAAGCGCATTGGTAAACGTGCCGTTCTTATTGTTCAGCCACAGATCATCATTGGAAACAAAATCATTGCATACATAGATGTCCGGCCAGCCGTCCATATTAAAATCGCAAACAGAAACGCCTAACCCATAACCATCCTCTTTTATACCCGCCTGCATCGAAACATCCGTAAAGAACGGATGATTTAAGCCATTTACATTGCCATCATTTCTGTACAATTTATCGTTGGCGGGTGAACGTCCGCTAAGATTTTTCGGAAAAAGATAGTTGGCAGAATAAGATGCGTTCAGCATATAATTGGATAAATACATATCCAGGTCGCCGTCTTTATCATAGTCAAAAAAAACAGCCTGCGTGGAATAGCTGGTATCAGCAAGTCCGTACCCGGCAGATTCTTCTTTGAAGGTATTGTTACGCTGATTGATGAATAATAAATTGTGAGCATGTGCACCCAATGTTTTACCATAGGTGCAGAGATAAATGTCATCATAACCGTCCGCGTTAATATCCACAATGCTAACCCCGGTAATCCAGCCGGTGGTTCCAACACCCGCGCTAAGCGTGATATCCTCGAAATGATTGTTGCCTTTGTTTAAATACAGCTTGGAGCTAACCTGGTTGCCAGAAAAGAAAATATCTTTCAGCCCGTCGTTGTTCACATCAAGAATCCCGACGCCCCCGCCCATATAAGCAAATTCATTCAACGCATCCCCGGGCATTTTTGTTTCATCAATGCTATTACTGAAATGGATACCTGTTTTTTCAGATGGAAGGATAGTAAATAACTGATTTCTGCTTTTATCAGTGCAGCTTCCCGCAGCAAAAACGATGAAACAGATTATTGTAAGTAAGCAAATAATATCGCCGGATCTCATATGGCCCAATTACCGGGCGTTTTTTGATGGATCACTAAAATAAATAATAATATTCAATTGCAATCGGTTGCTATTTAAATTTATTATTAGAGGAACCTGCATTGTGACCCTTTACCCTGAAAACAGACAGGAATCTGACAGGTGCAAGCGGCAATCTATCCGCTCACTTTTCTTGATCGGGCCATCGCACATTTTTCGAGCCATTCTTTGCTGAAAGGATCAATCTTACCAAAGCGCCCGATATCAAAGTGAGAAAAATCATAAGGATTTGACCGGCCCGCGGCCATTTCCGCAAAGGCCAGGCCCACACCGCCCGCAATGGAGATTCCTGCTCCTACGCAGCCTGTTGCCAGCAACAAATTATGCACTCCCGGCGCTTTACCCATGGATAGATTATTGTCGGGAGTATAACCGGAAAATCCGGCTATATAATATTTCAGGCCGGTATCGTATACTTTTGGAAAGAACCGCGCGAGCCGGCCGATCACTTCAGAAAGATCTGCCATCCCTCTGTCGGGGCTGAAAGAAAAACGAGTGATATCGGAAGGAATATCCTTCGGCGAAATGCTGAAGGAATGGCTCTCCCGAATGCCGAACAACAAACTTCCCCCTTCCGGTCTTGCATAAGCCTGTGCATCGGGCAATAAAACAATGGGTGAACCCACCGGGAAAATATCATCTCTTTCGGTAATCCAGTATTGGCTTCTTACGGGGGCCATCGGCAAACCAACCCCCGCCTGCTCTGCCAGAATCGGCGCCCAGGCGCCCGAAGCAATCACCACGTTACCGGCATGAATATCCCCCTGCAAAGTTTTCACGCCAACAACGGTATTATCGTGTACGAGCAGGTTGGTTACCTCCAGGCCCTGCCGAAGTTCCGCTCCCTGCATTTTTGCACAGCGGGCAAAAAAAGTTCCCAGCAGGTAGGGATCGCAATACGCTTCTCCGGAAAGAAAACCGATTTTCAGTGCCTGGTCCGCTTTCAGCCAGGGGGATTTTTTATGCGCTTCATCCGGCGAAATATATCCGGCAGGCTGATGGAATTTCTCAGCCGTTTTCATCAGTCCGTCCAAATCCTGCACACTCGATTCACTGGCTGCTACATGCATCACGCCGACCCTTTTCATATCCATGCTTTCTCCCAAAAACTTTTCCATTTCTTCCACCGCGCGGTAGGTTTCCAAAGAAAGCGGAATGAAGTGCTCCTTTCCCCGGATGCGCGTTACCAGCGCCGCTGCCCGGCTGGTGGCCGCATTACAGATTTCATTGCGTTCGATCACCATTATTTTCTTACCCGGATTGTTCCGGGTATAATAATAAGCGATTGCGCAGCCGAAAATACCGGCGCCAATAACCACTACATCCGCCCTTTCAGAACCTGCCATACCGAAATTTTTATCAGTTTCCCGGTTTTAAAACACTGCGCACGGGTTCGCCAACCGGATGATTGGCCGTAAAATGGAAGCCGAGCAAATTCGCCATGGTTTGGGCAAACTGATCCTGATAGATCTGTCCGTTTGATTTTACTTCTCCTGATGCGGGAATGCCGGGTCCCATCGCCATCAGATAGGTTTCATTGGCATGGGGTATTTTTGACCCGTGGCTGGTCCACTCCCTGTCGTATCCGCGGCCATGATCGGGAAATATCAGTATCGCCGTTTCGTTTCTGTAAAAGGGATCCTGCTGCAGATAATTCCACAGATCGCTGATGCTGGCGTCCGTTTTATGCGCAGCATCCAGGTAGAAATCATATTTGCCTTCGTGAGCAAATTCATCATTATCTCCGTAGTCAATATAAACGACGCGTGGATGACTGGCCATTATATATGCTTTCGTCAGTTCATAGGTCATCACATCGGGCCTTTCGCCCTGCCCGAAAATTTCCGGCATATTGCGCTGCATGCTGTTCATTTCCGTTTGCAGGGGGGAAAGGTTCGCCCCTTTCACATCTTCGTCATAAATATTAACCAGCATGCCGTTCCTGTCGCGATTGATGATCCTGGCCACCGCATCCCAGGAGGCGAAGGTTACTACTTTTCCCTTATACCCATTTTGCTTATTGAGAAATTCCAGCACGTTTTCATTGGGGTTATCCGGGTATTCGTTGGAATTGACGAGTGAATCATAGTATCCGCAAAATGTTTCGCTCCGGCCGGGGTAAGAAAACCAATATTTATTTCTAACATTTACCTTGTTGCCATAGTCGCGGTTACCGTAGATCTGACCCTGCTTTGCAATATGCTTCCACACAAAAGGCATTAACTTCTCTCTTCGCTCCGCAGAGGTTGCCGCCCAGTATTTTTTTACCCGCCACGCTGAATCCTGGGAATTATAATGTTTTCCAAATAATAAGGCGGAATCGGCTCCCTGAAAAAGTTCTTTCCAGCGATAACCATCCATGGAAATAATGATTAAATTTTTCGTTTTGTGCTGCTGCCCAAAAGCGGTACTGACGGAAAGCATTAAAAAAATGGCGAACATCGTTCTCATGACAGGAGATTTAAATATTTCCGGGAAATGCGGCCTCAGTGGCTGTCTGTTCAATATTGCGGAAGCTCCTGAAACCGGTTGCAGAGCCCCTACCAGGGCATTGAAAAAGTTTTTACAAAGCTGAAGCATTTCATCGCTTCGATCACACCTTCCTTCACACCCAGGCCGGAATCTTTAATGCCTCCGAATGGAGAGCACTCGATACGATAACCGGGAACTTCGTTTATGTTCACGGTCCCTACTTTCAGCTCTCTCACAAAGCGAAGGGCATACTCCATATTATTGGTGACAACACCGGATGATAAACCGTACGCGGTTGAATTACTTAAGGCGATCGCCTCATCGATGTCTTTAAAGCTGAGAATGGGCGCTAAAGGTCCAAAGGATTCGTGCATCACCATGTCTGCATTTTTTGGAACATCCACAATTACGGTAGGCTCCAACACAGCGCCCCTGCGTTTGCCGCCCAGCACGACTTTTGCTCCCTGCTCCACCGCTTTGTTTACCACCGTTTCCAGGTAAATGGCGGCCGCTTCGTCAATGACTGTGCCGACTCTTGTTTCGGGGTCAGCCGGATCGCCGCAGATATATTCCTTCGCTTTGGCGACAAACATTCTGGTGAAAACCTCCTGTATTTTTTCATGCACTAAAATGCGTTTGACGGCTGTGCAGCGCTGGCCGCTGTTCCGGAAGGCACCTTCCGTCGCGAGGAAAACGGCCTTATCCAGATCAGCGTCTTCCATGATAATGAGCGGATCGTTACCGCCCAGTTCCAGGATCACCTTCTTGTATCCGGCCATGGAAGCGATTTTTTTCCCTACGGCCACACTGCCGGTGAAAGAAACGATATCCACGCCAGGATCTTTCACTAATGGTTCCGCTATCTCCTGGGTCGGACCCAGTAAAACACTCAGCATGTAATGAGGCAATCCGGCTTCATACAGCAGCTCCGTCAGTTTGATGGCGGTAAGCGGTGTCTTCTCCGAAGGTTTCAATATAACCGGGGTGCCGACGGCAATAGCCGGCGCAATTTTATGGACTACCTGGTTCAGCGGATGATTAAAGGGGGTGATCGCCAGAGCCAGGGCTAAAGGTTCGCGTAGCGTAAAAATTTTTCTTGCTTTTCCGCCGGGAGAAATATCGCAGGAAAAGATCTGACCGTCGTCCCGGAGACTTTCTATAGCGGCAAACATCAATACATCATTTGCCCGCCCGGTTTCGTATCTCGCCTCGCGGATGGCCAGGCCGGATTCGGCGCTGATGGTCTGTGCAAATTCTTCTTTACGTTCCGCCAGCAATTGCCTGGTTTTTTCCAGGATCGCATAACGCTCATACCTGGTCAATTTCTTTCCGCCTTTCAATGCTTCCTTAACCGCCTGGGACGCATGTTCCCTGTTTGCCAGCTTTACGGTGCCTACCAGCCGGTTGTCGTAGGGACTTCTCACTTCCAGCAGATTATCCGACTGCACGGGCTTTCCGGCGATATAGCCATTTGCATGGAAAATGCCGTTGTCACCGGTTGCTATGGATTCAACTGCTCCGGCAGCAGCGGAGGAAATAGAGTTACTCATTAGTTTTACTGTTTGATCGTTTATTATACATTCACTTATTCGTTCCGTTAACAGTGAAATCAAAAATGTCAAAATTGCGCGGGTCGCGGGCTGCCTTTACTTTATATCCGGAATTTAAGGGATGGGAAATGACCATCGGCACCATTTCTTCGTACCGGCCTCCGTGAGAGCGCAGTGTGCCATCCAGCGCAGTGAGGTCGTGATTCGCGGCGGTTCTTCCCAGTACCACATCACGGCCGCTTAAAATAATGAGGTCGCCGGTTCGGTCGGCGGGTTGTTCCAACAGGTGGCAACCGGTTTCCCTGTCATACACTTCGGTTATGCCTGGCTGAGAGACCAGCCATTTTTTTACTGCTTCGATTTTTGAAGTATCGCTCAGATGAACCACCACATAGGAACCCAATGCGCCGTGGTGCTTTACATAGGGGTCAGTAATCGGGCAGATCACCCTGAACCCTTCGCCAAACTTTTCATTCAGCATGGTTTCAATAAATAATACATTGGGCGAACCATCTGTTTTTATTTTTGCATTCATGCCATGATCGGCCGTAGCGCCGATCACCGCGCCCAGAGCCAGCATTTTCCCCAGCTCAACATCCTGCGCCTCATAAAATGAGAGGGATGCTTCCGTATCCGGCGCATAGGTATGCTGCATATAGTCGGTAAGGGACAAATAAAGAAAATCGGCCATTCCCTTTTCGATTAAGGCAACACCGGCCCTGAGCACAAACAAACTTGCATCTGCACTGTAAATTGCTGGTGTTTTGTGACCCACAATTCTTTCAACGTCTCCGATACCATGCGTTTCCTGCTTTGCCTGGTTGGCTTTTTCGGCCGAAAAGGCAATACCTTTCAGTTTGTAGGAAAGGATGTCCCTTAATTTTTCTTTGGCTGTCACAACCGCTACTTTTCTTCCGGCATTGGCTGCGGCGGCTAAAATCGTTTCAGCGCGCAGGTACTCCGAAGAATTCATCATGACTTCCAGGTCTTTTGCCGTATCATAAAAAAAATTACCGCAGATACCATGCACGGCGGGAGGAACACCGGTCACGATAGAAGAATTATTCACATTTGTAAAAGAAGGCAGCGCGCCGCGGACCATTCCCCGATACCCTGACCTGATCATTCGTTTGAGGTTCGGCATCCGGTCTGCTGCTAAAGTGCTGTCCAGGTATTCATCTGCCGAACCATCCATACAAATCACCACGATGGGTTTTGCCGCAGGCTGATATTTTATTCCGTTAACAGAAAATGCATTTGTTGAAATATTACTCATTCCTGTTCTATCCATTTTTAACTGTTCAATTATTTGAATTAACCAGCTCCCCGTTAAAAATTAACCGGGAACTAATTTCCAACAGGCAACGAGGTCTGTTTCCGGCCCCTGAATATATTCTGAAACCAGTTTATTTCACCAGCCAGACATCCTGATCAATATCGTCATTCCCTCCATATTGCGACTGCAACGCAGCCTGGTAGTTCGTCGCATTAGAGGTAATTTCATTGGATGGATACTGCCATCTTCTGGGTATAACCCCTCCATTGCCCGTACCAGGACCGGCATTAAAAACAGGAACACCGGTTCTGCGCCATTGATAATATGCCTGATATCCCGAATTACGCGCGTACGCCAGATATTTCTGTAAAAGAATCTGATTCAGGCCCTGCGCGTTATCTCCCGCATATTTAACTGCCGGCTGATTGAAATAGTCATTAAAATAGAAGTGCACCGTATAGGGGATTTCGTCTCCCGAAACAGCCTGCAGGGTAACTGTATTCACTCCATCCTGTATTCCATAAAAGGCAAACTGAGAGGTAATCCCGTTTTTATACCATTGTTCGGAATTGCCGGTTATCCATCCTCTGTTAATGGCCTCTGCAATACAGAAACATACTTCCGGGTAGCTGAGAATGTACGTGGGTTCACCGGCCAGGTTACCCTGGTTGTAAAAATGATTCCTGTTATACAGAGATAATTTTGAATCCTTTAATCCGGAGTTAATCAAAGCGTTCATTGTACTCAGGTCCATACCGGATGGCGCGCCGACAAAAGACTCATAAGCAGTATCACTGTACCCCAAACCCCGCGCAGGTTCACCTAAAACCATGCAGCGCAGATCATGCAATTGCCCAAGCGTGGTTTCCAGCGTTGCCGCCAGATTCAGACGAAGCTGGTTATTCCCAAGATTCGTAAAGTTGTCAGGATAATAATTATAAGAGTTGTTATAAACATATTGCAGGTTATCCGCATTGCTGGTAAAAATCGGATAAGTGGCCGGATCATTATAAATAGCGGCAAACTGCTGCGGAATATTCATATCCGCATTGTCCACGGCGCGTTTACTCAATTCAATCAGCACCCGGAGCTTGTAACTATTGACTACTTTTTGCCATTCAATCAAAGCATCGCGGGGGGATAATGGAGAACTAATCCTTTCATTATAATAAAAATCACCGGAGAATTCAAGGAACCCGTTTTGTATCAGGCCGGCGAGTAAGGTATTTGCAGAATCCAGCCAGAGCAAAGCCTGTTTGAAGATATCTTTTTGTGCATCGTATTTGGGCGCAATATTGTCCAGCCCTTTTAAAGCATCGGTCATTGGAAGATCTCCCACCTTCTCGCTCATATCCACAAAGTAAAACGCACGGAAGAACAAACCCAGCGCATGATAGGGATTGTTATCTGAGCCGGCCAGCCTCCGGGCTTCTGCTTCCATGGCAAGCATATTATTCAGATCTCCATAACGAAGAGTAGCGCTCCCGGTCCAGTATTGGTTACTTCCATAATAAACATAGTTGGAACAAATGTTCTGGCATTGCTTGTCTGCATCGCCTCCCGGGTATACTATCAGGTCGTTCAATATCGATTTGAGTATAATTCCGGGCGGTACTTTCCCCGGTACCGGCTGGTTTGCATTTTGTGCGTAATCCTCAAATTTTTTCGAGCAGCCGGAAACGAACAGGGCAGCCGTAAGCGCCAGCATTATCGGGGATGTAATAGATTTCATATAAATATTTTTGGTTTGATATTGTATTAAAAAGATTTTAGAATACAACATTTAAATTAAACCCGTAACTCTTGGTTGTCGGGGACTGCAGACCGTTTTCCCTTCTTACTGCATTGAATTGATCCCTGCCCGGAAACTGGTCAACATCCAAATCCTTAAAATCCTTGTGAAAGAAATACATCAGATTTCTGCCCACCAGCGAAATCTCAATCTTGCTGATGGCAGTCTTTGCGAAAAGCCGGGTTGGCAGGGAATAAGAAAATACCACTTCGCGCAGCTTGGCATAAGTTTTACTGGTACTCGTATGTTCAGGATCATTGTAGAAGCTGCTCACATAGTCCTGCATCCAATGGGTTGCCATAGCATTCGGGGTAAAGCTGAGCTCTTTACCATTTGTAATTACACCTGTTGCGGGGTCGTAGGCAATATTGCCGGAACCACCAACCACCTGTACATGATCGCTACCCATGATGGGCTTCCCGTTCATATAGGCGCCGTCATAACCGGGATCACCCCAATGCTGGGATTCGTATAAACGTGCCTGACCGATTTCGCCGGTAACGGTATTCAGACCACGGCCGCCTTCTGTCAGTTTACGTTTTACATAGTCGCCGATCGTACCGCCAACCATACCGTCAAACTGAAAAGAAAAACTAAAAGATTTATAGGTAAACCGGTTGTGGATGGCCCAGGACCAGTCGGGATCACTATGCCCGAATTTCTGATCCTTGGGCAGGTAGATAGGAAATCCTGATTCGTCATCAATCACTTTACCATCCGGGGATTTTGCTTCCACATAGGTGTACAGCTGATCAACACGGTCCCCGATCCGGGTAGGATAGCCCGTGCCGTTTGACACCTCTTCGACGCCTCCGGCAAATGCCGAATACACTTCTTTATAGGTTGACCAGTTAACCAGTATGTTCCAGCTAAAGTCTTTTTTCTGAATGGCCGTACCGTTTAAGGTCAGCTCGGCCCCAGTTCTCTTTGTGGTAAGACCGTTTGTGGTATAAGAATTTAAACCGCTTGTTTCTGAAATACTCTGACTTGATATCCGGGGTCCATCCTTATATTGAAAATAGGTGGCACTTAAACCCAGGCGGTTTTTCAGAAAGCGAATATCTGTACCAAATTCAAAGTTGCTGCGTGACGTAGGTTTAATACTTTTATCTATCACGTAATTAGGCGCCGTAGCGCCGGTCTGGTTATTATAGGTATAGCCTGTTGAATAAAAAGGATTGGACAGATTATACGAAGGTCCGTCATAAGGTGTGTAATAGCTGTTCCCGTATCCCAGCGGGCTATTGGCCCCCAGTTGCTGGAAAGAAGTTCCGATATAGGCTTGCGTCCCCCCGTCTTTTACATTGGCATAGCTGCCCCTTACTTTAAAAAAGCTGATTACATCGGGTAATTTTATATAGTCAGATATAACCGAACTTAAGGACACAGAAGGATAGAAAAAGGCGTTATTCCCAACAGGTAATGCGGAAGTTTTATCTACGCGTCCTGTAGTAGATATTGTGAAATAATCTTTGTACGTAATATCCGCCGAATAGTAAGCACTCAGCATTAAGAGGTTCGATCCGAAGCTGAATGAGCGAACCGGCAGGTAAGAGTTGGTAAAAGTATATACTTCGGGTACAATCAGCTGATTGGTGCTGTTATAGCTGGATCCGAACTTCATATTACGCGCAGTAGCTCCCGCATTGGCGCTGATGGAAAATCCTGAATTACCCAGGTTCTCTTTGTTGTAGCTTATCAATAAATCCGTATTATTTTCCCACAGATCACGCCTGTCCTCACGATAATTCCCATGGTTGTGTTCATCTCCATAGGGATGTGCGGACCAGGGTAGCTTTTCAGTTCTCAATACGTTATAGGTTGTCACATTGGACCGCAGCATCAGGTTAAGATTTTTATTAACCCTGTAAGTAAAGGCCAGCCAGCCATATAGGTCGTTCTTATAATGACCCCTCAACCATTTGTAACTCATAAAATATGGGTTCTGGTAACGTTTATATTCAACAAACATCGACTGTATTCCTTCCTTGCCCGGCTGCCAGATGGCTTTTATTTTGGGATCTTCCACATCCCAGTCAGAGCCCGTCCAGATATCAATATCGTAGATCAGGCTGTTTGGCCCGTAGTTTACATCCGGTATATTGTCCGTAAACTGCCGGTTATAATTGATATTCGCTTCAATTTTAAATTTGTCCGTAACATCATAGCTTTCTATCAGGTTAATGTTTACCGTATTAAGGCCCGTGTTAGGTGTAATACCATTCTGGTAAGACTGGGATACAGACATGCGCAAATTGGAACGGTCGGTAACGGCAGAAAAGCTGATATTATTCTTTGTTAAAAACCCCGGTATCAAAAAATTATCCAGGTTATTTTTCCCCCGCGAAACCCATGGCGTGGGCTGAATATGGCTCTGGTGAACGACCCCGTCTCCTGACGTGTAATTAAAATATTGCGTCGGGTCATATTTACCATCAAACTGAGGTAACATTAGTCCTGCATCTAAACGGGGTCCCCAAACATCATAATCCTCATCATTGGTGCCGTCAACCGAATTGCCATTGCTGTTATAGTCGCCAAAAGCATATTGCTGTTTTTCGCCACCGCCATATTCGTTCTGCACTTTAGGATTGGCAATAAATCCCTTGTCTACCTGATTGCTGCTGTTGAATTCAACAGTAAAGCCTTTTTTATTCCTTGCCCCGCGTTTAGTTGTGATCAATATGGCGCCGGCTATACCACGGCTGCCGTACAACGCTGCTGCCGTCGGACCTTTTAATACCGTATAGGATTCAATATCATCGGGACTGATATTCCAGGTATCGGAATTAATCGGTATACCGTCCACGACATAAAAATTAAGCGGAACCCCTCTCAATAATACCGTAGGCGAAGCAAGTAACTCCTGATTAATACCGATATTCAATCCCGCCACTTTCCCCACAAGCCCGTCAATGGGATTGGGTTCGCGGGCCTTTAATAATTCCGATCCCTTTACTTCCTGAACAGAATAGCCGATCCTTTTGGCTTCCTTTTTAATTCCCAGCGCCGTAACGATCACTTCATTCAGGTCCTGTGTTTCAGCCTGTACACTGATGAAAACATTGCTCATATTCGCTCCGACGGTATACTCCTGTCTGGTTATCCCTACGCCGGTGATCACCAGCACATCTCCTTTTTGCGCTTTTATGGAAAACCTTCCCTCCACATCCGTCGAGGTGCCGACCTTGGATCCGGACACGATAACGCTCGCGCCTGAAATTGCTGTCTGATCTTTAGCTGAAAGGATGCGGCCGCTGACTGTATTCTGCGCCAGGGACAGTAATGGAAACAGCCATGCCCATAAGATTAATCTGATCCGGATTGAACCGGTGATTTTGAATCTCATAAAAGTAGTTTTGATTGAAATGCAGATTTGGTGGTGAATAGGTTATTATAAAAATAGGGAAAGCCTGAATTGAAGTTAACAAATACTAAACAAATAGTTATCCACATTTCCTGACTTTTAATCATCGGATTTTTGTAAATCAGCCCGCAAAATACATTGTTATCGGAGACGGGGATATTACCATTTCATTAAATAGTATAGCGTTACCCCTGCATCGTGTCCGCTTCGGGACCTTGCCGCGCTTCCTTATCCGGGTGCTTTATTTCAACAGGCACATCCCGGTCGCAGGGCGGTTCTTTTTCAAATTTCTTTAGTATTTGTAAACATCGGACCTGGTTAACTCTTTGCTGTAAAGCAATAAACAACCAGGATGAGAGCGTTTGAATTGCCGATATTAGACAGATTATGGCCAAGGTGACCATCGAAGAACAGGGAGTCTCCTTCCGTCAAAATATACTTTTCATTTTCAATAAGATATTCCACTTTGCCTTTAATGACATACTTAAATTCCAGGGCATCGGTATGCACGGTTTGCTTTCGCCGCGCGCCCTTTTTTAATTCCAGTAAGATAAAGTCCGCCGGATTGCAATTCAGGTTCAGGGTCAGAATACGCATGTACTGAAACCCCTTGGCAACCTCCTTTTTAATTGGCTGGTATTCCTTTCGCCTGATAATAAAAACCTTTGCCTGATTGTTGCTTGCGGATATACCGTTAAAGAAATCGGTCATATCAAAATCAAGCGCATGCACAATGTTCATCAAAACAGGTAAGGAGGGGATCGTCCGGTTATTTTCGATTTGCGATATAAGGCCCTTACTCACTTTTGCCCGGGAAGCCAGTACCTGTACCGTGATATTCTTATGTTTACGGGCCTCCTTGATCTTATTGCTGATCTGAATTAGCAAATCTTCCTGCATAGAGAGTGATTTAACCGCAATCAATTCCCGGCGAAAGGGCGCCGGTCCGGATATTTATTCCATTCATTATTCCAATGCATTCCCGGATTATTGCGATTCCAGATGATCTAAAATCAGCTGCCGGTAATGGCCGAGATCGGGCAATGGCTGATGTTCAATCTTGGCCTGTTCATCCCATTTCCGCATCTGGATAATCAGCTCAAAAAGAGGATCCCGTTCGAATTCCGCTGCTTCTTCCGCATTCATACGCCCCCCCTGGTATTCCAGCGTTTTTTTGCTGGCCGCTGAAAGCTGTTCATAATACTGCGGGTATCTGAAAGTCAGGTACCGTTTTGCGGCCACGTGGGACCCGACCAGTTTCGCTATTTTGTCAGAAAATCCCCTGCGCGCCAGAAAAGATGCCCCGATCGCTTCATGGTTCTTTATTCCAAAACCATCCATTTCATTATCTGTATGGCCTGCTTCACAAATATGCCCAATGTCGTGAAGGAATGCCGCCAGCACAACATCTTCGGAGTACCCCAGCCCCTCCGCCAGTTGGGCAGCCTGAACCATGTGCTCGAGCTGGGTTACTTTTTCGCCGGCATATTCTTCTCCTCCATGCTGTTCATAAAATTGCATAATCTCACTGGTTATCTTCCGGGCTTTTTCTTTGTCCATCATATCCACAATTTTTTATTGCTGCAAAAATAACTTTAAGTTAATCCGGATACGGGAACCAAAGCTAAAAATTATTTTAAGTATTTTCCGGTCACTTTTCGGGCGCTGAACCTTCGGAGGGCAATATTAATGATTTAGTATTTGTAAACATAATTTTAATATTTGTATATTCACAAAAAGACAGTTTACGGTCGTATCCGTATGAACATCTTTGTTTAATGCCATGAAATATTTACAACGCTTGTTTCTCCGGTCGCCCGTTTTTTTTATTCTCTGGACCATGCTGGCTGCATTTGGCACCTACTTCTGTATGTATGCCTTCCGCAAACCCTTTAATGCCGGAACGTATGAACCGCTGGTACTATGGGGCGTTCATTATAAAACGGTTCTGATTATTGCCCAGGTTTTCGGATATATGCTTTCCAAATTTGCCGGTATTAAAGTCATCTCCGAATTGAAAGCGAGCCGGCGCAAAAGGCTGATAATAGGATTAATTCTCTTTGCTGAAACCGCCCTCCTGTTGTTCGGACTGGTACCTTATCCATATAATTTTATTTTCCTCTTCCTGAACGGCCTTCCGCTGGGAATGGTCTGGGGCGTAGTGTTCAGTTATCTGGAAGGGAGAAAGTTTACCGAAGTGCTCGCCATGGGGTTAAGCGCCAGCCTGATCATCTCTTCGGGTTTTCTCAAAACGATTTATTTTTATGTCCAGGGCTGGTTTCCTCAACTGTCTGAATTCTGGGTGCCCTTTGTTATCGGGTTATTGTTCCTTCCGCTGTTCATTTTATTTGCGTGGATGCTCTCGGTGATACCTGCTCCCACCGAAGAAGATATCCTGCACCGGGAAGCGCGCCTGCCAATGGACCGGCAGGCCAAATTACAAGTGATAGAAAAATATGGACTGGGCATTTTATACCTGGTCGTCGTTTACGCTTTGCTGGCGACCCTCAGGGATTTCAGGGATAATTTTTCCGTAGAGATCTGGAATGAAATTGATCCGCACTGGAGCAAATCCGTATTTACCAAAACAGAGACCATTTCCGGAATCATCGTCTTAGTGGTTACGGGAAGTTTATCGGCTATCAAAACCAACCGGAAAGGGTTCTGGGTTACGAATCTCCTCCTCGTCTGCGGGATAATGATCAGCGGTCTGTCGACCCTGCTGTTTCACCTGAAAATAATCACTCCCTTTCTTTGGATGCTGTTTCTGGGAATGGGTCTTTTTCTGGCGTATATTCCAATGCAGGTGGCCCTGTTTGAAAGAATGATCGCCCTGTTCAGAATAAAAGCCAATGCGGGCTTTTTCATCTATATCTGTGATTCCATCGGGTATATGGGAAGCGTCGTCCTGCTGTTATACAAGGAGTTCTTCATGAAAAACCTGAGCTGGTCAGCGGCGCTGATGAAATTCTCTTATCTGCAAACAGGGGTTTCCGTGGTCATTCTTTTACTGGCAGGGGTCTTCTTCTACCGGAAGCAGAAAAATACCGAAATACCCTTCCCCGCCGGCAAGGAAACTCCGGCCGCGCTGATTCTTAAAAATTAGATCGTTTAAAATATGAAAAAACTTTTATTCACCCCCGGCCCCCTGTCCACTTCCCCCACGGTTAAAGAAGCAATGCTTGAGGATGTCGGTTCCCGTGATTTTGCTTTTATGAATGCCATAAAAGATATCCGGAATGAATTGCTCCACCTGGCCCATACCTCAAAAGAAGAAGGTTATGAATGTGTGATCATCCAGGGTTCGGGCACTTTCGGCGTGGAAAGCGTGGTGAGCAGTGTTGTGGGAACCAACGATGTGCTGCTCGTGCTGGCCAATGGCGCTTATGGAGAACGAATCTTAAAAATGGCGTCCATCCATAAGCTCAATCATCATGTCCTTCGCTTTTCGGAGAATGAAATTGTAACAGCGGAAGCGACCGATGCCTTTTTAAAAGCTCATCCCGAAATCACCCATGCAGCCTGTATACACAGCGAAACCACTACGGGGCTCATTAACCCTGTCGGAGATATTGGCCATGTCTGCAAAAAGCACAATGCCGTTTTTATTGTAGACGCCATGAGCAGTTTTGGCGGGATCGATATGGATATGAAAAAAATGAAAATCGACTTCCTGGTTTCTTCTTCCAATAAATGTATTGAAGGGGTTCCTGGCTTTGCATTTTCGCTTTGTAAAAAAACCGAGCTGGAAAAAGCAAAAGGTCAGGCCAGAAGTTTAAGCCTGGACCTGTATGATCAGTGGGCCGGCCTGGAAAAAAACGGACAGTTCAGGTTTACACCGCCAACGCTCAGCATTATGGCTTTCAGGCAGGCCTTAAAAGAACTGGAAGCAGAAGGGGGTGTACCGGCAAGGGAAAAAAGATATCGTGCAAATAAATCGACCCTGGATCAGGGAATGGCGGCACTCGGATTTAAGCAATATCTAAGTCCTGAAATCCAGGGTCATATCATCACATCCTTCCTGTACCCCGATGACCCCCGTTTCAATTTTGAACGTTTTTATCAAATGCTCAATGACCGGGGTTTTGTCATTTACCCCGGTAAACTCGGCAAAACGGATGCTTTCCGGATCGGTAACATAGGGCAAATTTTCCCGGATGATGTGAAAAGGCTTATAGCTGCAATCAAAGACACGCAATCCCGGCTATAACATCCGATATCTTCCACCGGGAGCTGTATTAAATTCCACGATTTTTTTATCCTGACCGGCATAGGCAACTATCTTTCCTTTGGCATCCTTAATAATTTTGTTGGCCGGAAGCAGCAATTTGCATTTGCCTCCGCGGGAGGATACCAGGCCGGCTTCCGTAATCGCTCCGTTTTTCCAGCGCATTGAAATTTCAAAATCGCCCCGGGCCTTCAAACCCCTGATGCTTCCTTCCTGCCAGTCCGGGTTTCCAGGCAGGGCCGGCAGCAGACGAATTACTTCATCTTCCCCATTGCTTTGCAACAACATTTCTGCAATGCCAGCGGTACCCCCGAAATTCCCGTCAATCTGGAAGGGAGGATGACCGCAGAATAAATTGGGATAGGTTCCTCCTCCATCCCGCATGTTGATCTCCATTCCGGTAACGGGTTTTAGTAATTGTTTTAATAAAGCAAAAGCATGATCACCGTCACCCAGTCTGGCCCAGAAATTTATTTTCCACGCCTTGCTCCAACCGGTGCCTCCATCACCTCTCTGAAGCAGGGTCTGCCGGCAGGCAGCAGCCAGTTCGGGTGTTTTTGAAGGGGTAATCTCATCATCAGGATACAGTCCGTATAAATGCGAGACGTGCCGGTGTGCGGGTTCGGCATCTTTCCAGTCGTCAAGCCATTCGTTTAAGTCTCCGGCGGCGCCAATCTGATCGGGTGCCAGCTGCGGCAATAATTTTTCCAGTTCCTTTCCCCATGCTTCATCCGTTTGAAGAATAGCCGCGGCCTGACTGCAAGCCCTGAATAACTGGCGGCAGATCTGCATATCCATTGTCGGCCCCATACAGGTTTGTCCTGCAAAACCATTGGGCATGATATAGGTATTTTCCGGAGAATTGGAGGGGGCAGTCACCAGCCAGCCGTGCTTAGGTTCTTTAACTAAAATGGATTGTAAAAACCGGGCTGCTCCCTTAAGTACGGGATAATACTGTTTCAGAAAAATACTGTCTTTGGTAAAGCGGAAATGCTCCCAGATATGGCTGCAGAGCCATGCGCCACCGGTAAGGGTGGATCCCCAGGAAGCAGCTTCTCCCGGAGAAGTATAAAACCAGGGATTGCTGATTACATGCGCCACCCATCCTTCACCCTTATAATATGCTCTGGCCGTTTTCCGGCCGGAAGGAACAAGATCCTTTGTAAACCGGAATAAGGGTTCAGCAAGCCCGCTCAGTCCCGTGACTTCTGCCGGCCAGTAATTCATTTGCAGGTTGATGTCCAAATGATAATCACCATTCCAGGGAGTTTGATATTCTGTGGCCCAAAGTCCCTGCAGGTTTGCGGGCAATAAACCGGGCCGGGAAGAGCAAATAAGCAGGTATCGCCCGAAATTAAAATAGAGTACCGGCAATTGCGGATCGCTGCCGCCTTTAAAATACCGGATCAGCCGCTGGTTGGTTGTCATGGTATCCGCCAAAAAATTTTCGGGCATCTTCCAGACACAGCGATTGAATAGTTTCTGGTATACCTGCGTGCTTTTTTGAAGTGCCTGTGCAAATGAAACAGACCTGGTTGAAGCAATATATTTTTCGCAGAGGCCGATGACATTTTCCCCGCTCAGCAAACCTGTTTTATAATCATAGTTTGTTGCAGCGGCAATTTTGAGCCAGCATTCCGAAGCATCTTTAATGACCAGGGTATTCCCATCCGGCAAAACTTTTCCATCCTGCAAAACCGCTTCCAGTACTGTCGCGAATTGCATTCCTTTATCCTTTCCGGAAGGAAGCTGACCGGACATGATCAATCTGTTGCCTTCCGTCCGGCTGACCGCATTTTCTTTTCTGGACAGCGATAAAGAAACATTGATCCCTCCTTTTTTTGAACTGGTTAGCTTTATCCAGATGATATCATGCACAAAATCAGAAAAAACCTCCTCTTTAACCAGTTTGTCACCCCGCAAAAATTTTACGATGGCATCGGCATGTTCCACATCCAGACGCCTGCTGTAATGAGCCGTGTTTTCAGCGCTATCCTGCCATTTTATATACAGGTCGCCCAGCGACTGATAACAGCCGTATTTATCATTAGCTCCGCTGCCATTTCCTGAACCGGCGCCCTTCGCAATAAAATGTTTTTCCATTAAAGCCTGCGCCTCCTCATTTTTCCCGGCCAATAGTAAATGCTGAATCGGAGCCAGATAAAAATGGGCACTGTCGTTGTCCGCATCCTGTCTCCCGCCCGACCATAAAGAAATTTCATTCAGCGCAATCCGCTCGCTCCGGGTATCGCCGAAAACCATGGCGCCTAAACGGCCATTACCCAACGGGGCGCTCTCGGTAAAATTAGCAGCGGGGCGACCAAATACAACCGTTACATCCGCTTTTTGTGCGGGTAACCGGGTTGCAGAAAACAATAAAAATAAAGCAAATGCGATTTGCTTTGGGGAGGCGGGAATAAGATTCATGGGAATTCTAATGATGTTTTCGCAATGTCGAACATAAATGCCTCAGGATGTTTAAATTTTTTAAGATTTCTCTTTTGAACTCTCTTCCAATTCCATTTCCCGGAGGAATTGCACCCGCAAATGGTCGTAAAAGGAATGCTTATCAATCAGAACCGAAACGATTCCGGCCAGCATGGCGGCGAGCATTAAATAAAAGATCAGGCTGTGCCGGTCGGTCATTTCCAGAACAAGAATTGCAGATGTAAAGGGGGTTCGGGTAATACCGGTAAGAAACCCGACCATTCCGGAAAGAATCAGCAGATTGGTGTCGGAATCCGATAAGTGCATCCAGGAAGACAGTACGGACCCGATGCTGGCGCCGGATGCGAGTGCAGGAGCAAACACACCACCCGCCGCGCCCGTAGTATAGGAAAATATCGAACCCATAATACGAACGACGGGGGCATACCAGTGCAGATATTTTTCCGGTGTAAAAAGAACCGTAGTCATGATCTGTTTTCCTGACCCGATCAAACCGGGGTTTGTAAAAAAGGCCAGCAGGGCAACCGCAAGTCCGCATAATAAGACATAAATAATATGATGATTTCGCTTTTTAAATCCTGCTTTCCATTTCATCAGCGAAAGCATGAGGCGTGAAGTTATACTTCCCGCCAGTCCGGAGAGCAATGCAACTATTATTACTCCCAGGAAGATATAAACGGAAAGATTATTTACTCCCGGGTATCCCAGGTAAAGATAAGGTCCAAATAAAGCCTGGGCAGTAAGGCCAGCTATGATGACAGCTGAAAAAAGCGCCGTCTTAAAATAACTGATATGCGTTTTGGTGAGTTCCTCTACGGCAAATACGATTCCGCCAAGCGGGGTATTGAAAGCCGCGGCGAGGCCGGCCGCAGCTCCGGTCATGATCATATTCCGCTTGGATATTTTGGGCCACCAGGACGGCAGCCACTGGTTCACTTTCCGGAAAATGGAACCGGCAATATGAATGGTTGGGCCTTCCCTGCCGATCAGTCCTCCTCCGAGAATCATGGTAAAGCTCGAAAGCATTTTTACCCCGATGATCCGCAGACTGAGCAGTTTTTTTATCTTATGATTGTCTCGCGGATTAGCCAGTTCAATGGCGGCCATCACCTGCGGGATTCCGCTTCCCCTGGCAAAGGGATCCAGACGGACAATAAACCACCAGGCCGTTAAAAAACATAGCGGCGTCACCAAAAATAATAACCAGGGAGTTTTCTGAAAAAAATGAGAACTGGTGCTTTCTATCAGTAAATACAGCTTAGAGTAAAAAACCGCCACCAGCCCGGTAGCCAGCGACGCAATCCAGAAAGGGACCGCCTGCAGGAAATTATTTTTGAGTTTTTCATTTCCAACGCGATCAAAAGTTCGTTTCAGCCATATTCTTACCCTTCCTGTCAGGCTGATTCCTTTCGTACCTTCCATCCGGCAAAGATAAAACACGCTCATTAACCGCAAACGCCAATAAACAGCGTGCAGGCCGGGCAGCTCTTATGCTGTCTTTCTTCTCATAGAAATACCGTCAAAATGGAAATCAGCAGGATGGCAAAACCGGAGACCAAATTGACCCGGCAGAGGCCATCATTACCTTCATGCATAACCTTCACAAGTTGGTCATAAAAGTCAATGTGTCAAAGTAAAGAGTAAGCGATTGTAGTTTACCATTTTTTACAGCCCAAATTTCAGAAACATTGCCATTAATTTTAAATCCATTGGGAAATTGAAAGTCATAGTTACCAATAACACTTGCTTTGTCATTCTCAATTATCATTTGCTTCACTCTCATTGCTTCAAAGCGCTGTGAAAATCGCTTGATGATTTCAACGTAGGCTTGTTTGCCAATAACAGGCTTATTGTTATTCATATCCCCGCCAACAAACTCAAAATCGTCTGCAATTACACCTTCCCAATTAGCTTTTTCTGCAAAGCCTTTGTAATATGTTTCAAGAAGTTGTCTTGTTGTTGCCTGATTATCCATTTTATCAATTTTTTGTCTTTACATTTGTTGTTGCAAATTGCAAGTGCAAATATAAAAGTTATTGCAAAATGCAACAACTTTATTTTATGGATAAAAAAAGGTCAGATTGCCCAATAAGCTGTTCCCTCGACGTTTTCGGGGACAAATGGTCGCTTTTGATAATCAGGGATATAATGTTGAGAGGCAAAGTGTCGTACAGTGAGTTTTTGACTTCCGAAGAAAAGATTGCTTCAAATATTCTTGTCAATAGATTAGGAGCTCTTGAAGCAGAAAATATTGTTCTCAAAGAGGTCTCTCCTGCTAATAAGTCAAAGTTTGTTTATAGTCTTACACAAAAAGGTGTTGATTTATTACCCATTGTCATTGAGATAATGGATTGGGGTGCAAAGTATAATGCAAACTGTCCACGAAAAGAACTTGGCAAAAAAATCAGGAAGGATAAAGCTGCTGTAATTGAAGAATTAAGGCGGTCATTGAAGGCAAAAGTGAAATAGTTTGTATCTCTGCGAACCTGCATTAATATAATGTACTTCATGATCTCATTCATCTGGAATAAAGTTTCGTTCTTAGTGGTTCTCTCAATGAGCGGATAAAATTTTCAGTATTGGCTCTCTGGTAATCCATTTCATAAAAAAACTATTGATCGGTTCTGTAAATTAAAAGGCTCGCCGGTTTACCCGATACGGCACGCGCAGCCAATACAAAAATCTTTAGCTGGGGAACAAACAACGATGTTCTTGCCCCGCTTCGGGTAGAGATGTTTGCTATTTGGTCATAAGTATTTGTGGCTGATTTCCGGAAGAGATTAATATAACCATCCCCACCGCTAACGCAAATTTCTGTCGTTTGGCTGTCATAATACAAATCATCCGCATCACCCACCATGGAATTGATGCTAATCTCTTTTCCCGTTTTGCCATCTAAAACGACCAGCCTGGCGGGACGGCGATAGCCTATCATTACTCGATGGTGCGTTTCATCCAAAGCCATCGGAAAATTAGCCGTGGGCGCATTTCTTACCCATTTATTAATTATTTGCATCCTGGTTAAATCCACCGAAGCAACCATATGTGCATCCGGCAAATTCACGAATAATAAATTCAATTTTTTGTCGATCTGGAAAGACTCCGGATGGGCAGGAAGTTTTACATCCCCGATCTGCTTGTGGGTGTCGGCATCAATAACGGCAATCCCTCCCTCCCCATAACCAACATAAATCCTTTTGCCGGCAGAATCATACCGGATATCATCTGCATCAGAAGACAAATGAAGAGTACCAACCTTCTCAAAACTGTTTGCATTATAAAAATAACAGTCTCCGCTGCCTCCATTGGCCACAATGATTTCCTGCCTTTGCGGTATATAGCCAACTCCCTGCGGCTCATCAAGACCATGGATGCTGTGGATAATTTTACCGTCTGTTAAGCTAACCGCTTCCAGTGAATTATTGCCTAATGCAGCAACATAAACGATTCGGGCTTTCAGATTAATATCCATGTGATCGATACGACCTTTCACTGCCGGCAGGACAATCTCCTTCTCCGGTTTCAGCAGGTTCGTTCCAAAGGGTTCCTGCGCACTGCAACTGATAAAGCAGCCCGAAACAGCCATCGGCATAATGATGAAACAACTACGGTGCTTAAATAATTTCATTCTAATGCGTTTATAGATTTGATCATTTTTTACGCAGGTATTGAAGCAATTGTAAACCCGTACCCCCGGGCAGGTTAATATCGAGTATGATGCAGTTATACTGGTAATCTTCAATTTTCTGTATGCCTTCCCGGTAGGTTTCAACCCCCTCACATAAAAAATCTTCCTGCCGGAAATATTCTAAAATACTTCGCAGGAGGCTTTGCTCATCCTCAATCACCAATAATTTCAGGAGGCTCATTTCAGGCTAAGCTACAGCTCAAATTTGGAGAAACGTTGCAAAATGACGCTTAATAAGAATGCCAGTGCAAATAATTTAAAACGAAAGATTACTACCAAACAGTCATTTTCCCGGCCATTACGGATTTAACCTCGCGGTTGACGATCCTATAATTAATGCAGAGCCCATTGCCATCGTGGCAGGATTTTATTTGTCAGTTTAGGATAATGTAAATTTGTATAAGCGTAACCTTTCTTATCCTATAGGCATTCATGAAACCGGAAAAAAAACATTGGGAAGATATTTACCGGACAAGGCAACCGGAAGAGGTTAGCTGGACGCAGGAGGCGCCCGCAATCTCCCTTGACTTTATCCGTAGTTTTCAATTACCGAAAACGGCGAGGATCATTGATATTGGCGGAGGTGACAGCAGGCTGGCGGACTTCCTGCTGGATGCAGATTATAAAGACGTGACGGTGCTGGATATTTCAGGTGCAGCATTGGAAAGGGCCAGACAGCGGCTGGGAAGCAGGGCGGATAAAATAAAATGGGTGGAGCAGGACATTACAAAACACACAACAATCACCTGCAAGCGGTTTTAAACTAGTCTTACAATTTTCGCACTCATAGAAATACTGACAGGCATCCGTAGGCATCATTTCCTCTTTAACATGCCTGCAAAACGGACAGGTAATTGTTGATTTCAGAATGCTTGTATCGCTCATAATTATTTAATTTTTAGCCTGGAGCCGCGCTGCTTGGATTTCCCGGTACATTTCCTGGGCTCCAAAGGAAATCATATTACCTTATTTAAGCAAATACTTAAATAAACGTGAGCGCCGTATCATTAGCATTGTTGCTTTATATTTGCGCCATGAAATGGCTGATGATATTTTTTTCATGCTATATCCTGGCTCTGTCAGCCACGCCCTGTTTTGATCAGGATTGCTGCAAGAATGAAAACAGCCAGTCCCCCCGCTCTCATAATGAAAGTCAGGCTCCATGTTCTCCCTTTTTTATTTGCAGTTCCTCCCACGGATTTGTTATTCCTGAATCAGGTATTGAATTGCAGAAACCTGAACCGGAAATTTCAAAATTGACCATCTCCGTTTTAATTCTGCATTTATCCGGCTATTGCAGCGTTGCCTGGGAACCGCCCCGGAACTGTTAACCCCATCCTTATTGTGGTCTTGTCAGCAATGGTTTGTTGCTAAAGATTGTTTTATTGTGCCTAAGTATACTCACATGAAAAAGATATTCTGCATGGTTATCATGCTGTGTTCAGGCTATATATCAATTGCCCAAAATATCCTCACCGCCCGGGTCCGCGATGCGTCATCCAAAGCACCTATGGCAGGAACTTCCGTACTTCTTTCCGGTACGGGCAGGGGCGTCAAAGCCGATTCAAATGGCATTGCCATCCTCTCTCAAATCCCCGAAGGCAAACAGGTGTTTTCTTTTCATTTTATTGGATATAAGGATCACGCTGAAAGTCTTCGTTTTCCCCGAAGAAATGATACACTATTCATTCTTTTAGAACCCGAAGAAGGCGAATTGGGAGAAGTAGTGATCACCTCAACCCGAAGCACCCGAACCATCCAAAACATTCCTACCCGGGTCGAACTCATAGGTGGGGAAGAACTGGCAGAAAAAGGCAACATGAAACCGGGGGATATCCGCATGATGCTGAGTGAAAGCACCGGTATCCAAACCCAACAGGTATCAGCCACTTCGGCTAATTCCAGTATTCGCATCCAGGGACTTGACGGCAGGTACACACAGATTTTAAAAGATGGATTCCCGCTGTATGCGGGATTCTCCGGAGGCCTGGGGTTGTTACAGACACCGCCGCTGGACCTGAAACAGGTAGAGATCATCAAGGGGTCCTCCTC
>Ga0105240_10002224_pt1 | contig 31569 bp, 22 predicted proteins | sample KBSC54metaG_FD_80426 | JGI IMG/M metagenome (GOLD analysis project Ga0105240, IMG submission 80426) | Corn rhizosphere microbial communities from Kellogg Biological Station, Michigan, USA - KBS C5-4 metaG | ecosystem: Host-associated > Plants > Roots > Rhizosphere > Soil | place: Michigan, USA... | reverse complement strand
CCTGGGTGGGCGGCTCGCGCCTGCGGAAGGCATCACTCTGAACCACTTGCAGAACGATGTAGGAGAACTGGTTGTGCTCGCGCGAAGCATCGCGTGCGATGCGACGTACCACCGGCATATCGTAGTAGTCCAGGGGACGGCCGATGGCATAAGACATCAATTGCCCGGTTAGAGTCTGTACAAACAGCTGGCCTATGGGTTGGCCGGGCTCCGAGCGCGACATCAGCACCTTGCGCAGGTCGTCAGGACCTTTGATCGGCGTGCCGTCCGCCAGCACCCCACTGGTATCTATCGGTGTGTGGGTGGCCGCGTCGAGCTCGCGGAACTGGCCTACCGTATTGAAGTTCTCGAGCGCGAAGCCCAACGGATCCATGACCCCATGGCACGCGTGGCAAGTCGGATTCATGCTGTGTTGCATGACTCGCTCACGGACAGTCTTGGGCGGCTTGCCGTGGACGTTCTGGGCTAGCGTAGGGACGTTCGGCGGGGGCGTCGGCGCCGGCGAGCCGAGTATTCGCTCAGTGATCCATGCTCCGCGCAACACGGGTGAGGTGCGATCCGGGTTGGCAGTGAGCATCAGGATCGCGCCCTTGCCCAACAGGCCCCAGCGCCTCGAATCGGGAAGTTGGATCCGGCGGAACTGGCCGCCCTTCACATCCTCCATGCCATAGAGCATGGCGAGGGATTCGTTCAAATACGTGTAGTCGGCATCGAGCAGCGCAGTGACCGGCTGATCGGAGCGCAGTACGCTGTCGAGGAACAGAGAGAGCTCCGTCTTGAACAGCGGCCGCGGGTCGAGCGGGCCGGTTGCAAACGAGAACTGCGCGCGATCGGGAACGATCTCGTCCAGTCGCGCCAGATTCAGCCATTGAAAAGCGAAGCCCTCCACGAGGGCCTTCGAGCGCGGATCGGCCAACATGCGCTGCACTTGCCTCGCCAGAATCTGCGGGTCGCTCAGCCGATTGTCGGCGGCGAGGCTCAAGAGCTCCTCGTCCGGAATACTGCTCCACAAGAAGAACGACAGGCGCGAGGCGAGTGTCATGTCGCTGAGCAGGCCTGCATCTGCAGTACTCGTAGCCAACTGCGCCGCAGGGGACTCGAGGCGATAGATAAACCAGGGGCTGGCGAGAATGCCGGAAAGTGCATCGCAGATGCCTGCCTCGAACCCCCCTTCCCTGCTACCGGCCGCGTAAAAGCCCATGAGCGGATGCAGATCTGCATCGGTCACGGGGCGCCGGAAGGCAGCCCGCGCGAGATGCTCGATGATGCGCCTCGCACAGGGCGCCTCCTCAGCCGCGCTCGCCGGATGGCAAACAAAGATCTTCGCCCGCGTCGGCGAATCGCTCATTCCGGTGACGTTGAGTGGGCCGCGGATCTGAAAGGCATGCAGGAGCTGCACCCGCTCCTGACCGCCCTCCAGAGCGGTTACTCGAATGCGCTCGTCGCTCTCGGCAAAGTCGCGGTGCAGGAAAGTCACCGCGACGCGGTGCTGCCCCTGCGGGGCGTGGAACTTGATGTTGCGTAGTCGGCCGTTGATCTCATTCACGGCCGTCTGTTGCTGTTGGTCAATGGCCTTCTGATCGGCCTCTCCGCCGATGTGGGTACGGAAGAACTCCTTACCATCCAACAAGGCCAGGACAGTGTTGTCGAACTCCATCAGCGGCACATCACGCCCGAGCGCCAGATCGCCAATGGTCAAGGCGTATTCACCATCCGCGGGAAAGACATACTCGGCACTCATCCCACCGCGGGTACCGAAAGGCATGCCGTCGCGATACAGCTGCTGATTACCCTCCCCTGGATGGCCACGCACCTGCAGCGAGATGACCATGTCACCCAGACTGCCAAATGTTGTAGTAACGGCCGGGGCCTTGGGATTACCGACCGCCCGCGCCGCCACGACGCGTGCCGCATTCACGTACTGATCAACATAGGAGGGAGATGCCTGCAACAGCACGGCATCCGTGTCGTAGCCCGTCTTATGGTGGTCATCGGGCAATAACGCCGACGCGTCGATATTCAGGGCCAGGAGATCACGTACGGCGTTGGCGTACTCGCGCCGATTCAGACGTCGCAACGGGACACGGCCGGCTGTCGGTTTCGCTCCGCTATCGAGGGTCCCCTCGAGCCAGGAGACGAGCCGGGTCACGTCGCGGACGTCAGGATGCTGTTTGGCATTGGGCGGCGGCATGAAACCGCCCTGCAGCTTGCGAATGGCATCTTCCCAGACCTTGGCATCCTTGGGGATCTCATCCGGGGACATCGAATCGAACGCGACCCCGCCAGCCCAGTCGATGACGTTGTGACACTCGACGCAGTAATGCTGGACCAGTTCCCACTGCGGCGGAACGGTCTGTGCTGCCTGGTTGTCCGCTGCAGACGTGGCCGCCGCACCGTGCGCCAGGACGGCAACCGGCACGAGCCAAAGCCCAACGCGAAAACTGGATGACATACTACGGCACCACCACCCTTCCTGGCGCCCACTACTATCCTGTCAAGCATACGGATAATTTCCGTGATGCTGAAGCAACACAGTTGCTCCCGGTTGGAAAGATGCCCCCGGGAATGGGTGAAGTACCGACCTCCCGATATGAACGTCCAGCTAGCGGTCGAGAAAACGACGCTGGGACCAAGGTCAGGGTAAAGGTGGTTGTGGGTTATTCCATTCCATACAATGCGATTAGCGAGTCCACGCCTTTGGAGGAATCGTGAAAAGAAGCGCTACAGCGAGCTATCTTGGAGTGATGATTGCAGCGAGCTTCGTGGCGGGAATCGCTCATGGGAAACAGTTCGTGTGCACGGCCGGTACGGCCTACTCAGCCGAGCCCGACGGCAAATTGAAGACCAAAGAAGGGGTCTTGAAAGGCAATCAGACCGTCTTCACCGTCGACACCTCCACGGGCGTGGTGCAAGGCGATCAAGTGGTACCGCTTGGAGCATATACCGTTGTATACGCAGGCACCGCCGCCGATGGGGCGAAGCTGCTGCGAAATGACGCTGCCCGGCTGGAGATTCTTTTCGTCGCCACCAATACGAGGAGTCCCCATCCCTTTCTGTTCACGGATGGGGTTGTAACCATCACCGGGACTTGCCGCCCCTCGGGGTAGCTTGCCCTACGCAGTATCCTCAACGGCCTACCCGAAACGCCCTCCCCTCGAATCCCTGCAAACTCAACCGGAGGGCGCCCCCGGCCTCGACCGTCGCGGCGGGTGCGTTGGGGTTTAACACATCCACTGCCCGAGCGCCCCGCGCGGCGCCTGCAATGGTCACGGCCTCAGCCACCGGCGCCCGCCCGAAGTTGATCGCTGTCACCTCCAGATCCCCGTCCTGCGGCAGTCTGTGGACCAACACGAAAAGGCCTTGCGCGTGTACGGCCGGGACATCGATGAGCTCGGCCGCATAGAGGCGCAAGTCCGCCCGAACCTTCAGCATGCGCGCCAATCGGGAAGCGAACGAATCGGGCTGCGCGAGCTGCTGTGGGAGAGGTCCGTAGAGCGCTATCGCCACCGGCAGCCCGGCGGATGAGCGCGTCGCGGCCGGATTGGCGCCGATCAGATCGTATGCGCCTCGATTGAGCCACCGCGTGTCGCCATCGGCCAACCGGTCCTGCACGAGATCCGCAGGCAGCGTCTCAGCACCGACCAGATCCCATCCCGACAGTGCAAACACGCCCGGCTGGAATGCGTTGTAGAACGCGAGGAGCAGATGGATTCGTTTGATCTTCTCGACATCCGCTGCCGTCAGTTTCGCGATGTCGTGCAAGCCCAGGGCCGCGGTAATGACCGTAACCGTCGTACTGGCAACACCATCGCCAAACTGGCGGTTGTAGGAGGCGTTGCCACCGATGAGGCGGCTGTACATCTCCCGGTGGACAGTTTCGCGCAGCTGCCGGCCGGTCACGCGGGCCCCATGAAAGGTATAGAAATCCTCGTCATGCGGGCTGAGGAATTGAGCGAGCCCCATTGTCAGCTCGTCATGATTCTGGAGGGCATGGATCAGTCCCGCGGGGTCGATCTTGTTCTGACGCATGAGCTGGAAAATCAGGCGCAGAAACTCCGTGTCGCCGGTGAGGAGCGCATGATCGTACGCAGGGCGGGTCACGAAGTCATAGGAGAGGTCCGCGCCCCCGGTCGACATCTCATGCAGGCTGTCATATGAAAGCGCGAGCTCCTGAAAGCTGAATCCACCGACCTTGCGTACCATGTCGCCGATGAGTTGGTTGGCGGTATTGGCCAGCGGATGGCCTGCCGACCAGACCTGCCCGGTTTGCGGATCGCGCTCGATGCCGAGCAGGCCGTTTGCATCCAGGCGTACGCCGCCATCTCCGAGCACGCTGAGCTGATGGATGGCGTCCGCTACGACGAGGCGCTGCGCAGCGAAGCTCGGATCGAGCCAATCCAGTGTGGGTTGGCCTTGCTTGAAGTAATGCAGGTAGACCCAACGGCGGCTCACGCCGTCCACGCCACGAACCACATCGGTGGCACTCCAGTCAGACTCCTTGACGCCGGATTTGTAGAAGATCCGTGACGACAGCATCCCGACGATGTAGCCCATGCGCTGCAACGCATCCACAGTGGCGGGACTCAGATTGACGCTGTCCTGGCCGGCCGGCACCGCCGGTAGCAAGCCCCAGTCCGCGGGAGCAATCTGTACCATGTGATAGAGACCGGGGTAATCGCCGTAAGCCCGCTCGGCCAGACGAAAATCAGCGCCTTTGCCGGTATGCCCGGGGATCACGTCGCCGATGGTGATAGCCCCGTGCCTGCGCGCGACCTGCACCATTGTCTTGTATTGTTCTTCGGTGCCGAATTCCGGATCGATTTCAAAGCTGATGCGATCGAAATTGCCGTCCACCGAAGGCGTGTAGTCCCGACCGCGGATGCCACCGGAGCGCTTCATGGGGCCGGTGTGGATGGCCTGGATACCCATTGCCTGGAAAGCGCTCCACAGTCTCTCGTCGGCGAGTGTGGCGAGAACGGACGCTCCCGGGGATGCCGCCAGCGTCGACGCGGGATAGGCGGTGAACCACACAGATGCGCGGGATGATGCGGCTCGCGGCTGCGGCACCCCATAGGGCCGCTGCCATTGAGACGCGTTGCCCGAGTAGCGCCGCGCCAGTCCCGCCGCTTGGTAAAGCATGGAGTGTTGTTCGAGCCAGTGGATGTAGCCTGCATCGTCGGCAAAGGCTGTGGCGGTCGCGCATAACAGCATCGCCAAGCCGATAAAAAGCCCCTTCATTCAGCCGCTCCCTCGCCATAAAGCTCGGGAGTCTACCAGTGGCGCGATGGACGGCCCGCTGCAGTGGCAGCGGGGGTCGCGTTTACCCCGTTTTCCGTGGCGTGTCCGAACATGATCCCTGTCTCGACTTCCGCGGGTCGGCCGTTGCGCAGGTACGGTTTGAATTTCCAGCGCTGGAGCGCATCCATGATGGCCTGCGACTGCTCCGGGAATGCACTCAGGACATGAGTGTGCTTGACCTTGCCCTCTCTATCGATGATGACGCGTACTGGAATGGGATTGAACTTGCGCCCGGCAAGGACCGGATCCACTCTCTCCAGAATGTTTCCAGGGCTCGCATAGTCCTTGATACACACGGGAACCTCATCGTCGGCCAGCTTGCCGGCCGCCATGCCCTCCAACAGTCGATCGAGCAGACTCACGTCGCGGCTGGTAAAGACGAATTGCACGATGTGGCAGCGGATTTGCGTGGCCAATACATACCAATGGAGCCCGGCCACCGCAGAGAAATAGTCGAAACGGACGAAGGGGTGACCGGCCAAGGTGAGCTGCGTGGGCGCTCGCGTTACCTTGTAATCGGCTTGCAGATGGGTGCGCGTAAAGTCCACGAACTGCAGCGCGTTGTCGGCCCGGGTTGGACTGAAGAACAGATCAGCGGCGGTAATGACCAGGCTACCGCGAATGTGGCCATTGGATGTGTCGCGCGGCTCCAGTTGCGCCAGCACGTAGTAGCCACTGTCTGAAGGGGGCGGCCCATCGTACTTCTCGACCCAGTCCCGCGAGAGCGGATAGGTCAGACCGAAATAAGCATTAGTGTAGACAGTGTTGGCGATCGCCCCGCCTTCGGGCACGGGTGTCGTGGCATCGCTGGCGCTTGCCCAGGCGCCTTTGACGAGAATGACACCTGACGGAACCGTTTGGACGGAATTCGCTTCGTCGGGGCCTGGCGCGCGCCCGCTGCAGACCGCCACGAGAGGCGCAAGGATGGCCACGCGCATCGCCAGTCGCAGACTCGCCCTCTCGAGCATCATGTTTGTACCCTGACAAGACCTGGTCCGGCGCGAAGGGGGCGGAAACGGCACACCTCCGTGACCGCCCCCGCTGTCTACAGCGAGCGCAGGAAGTTCAAAACGTCCTGCTGCTGGGAGCTGTTGAGCGAGAAGAAGTTCGTAGCCACCTGGGTCGCCTCCGAGCCACTGCTGCGATGAGAGTCGATCGCAGAGTACACGCTGGTTTGACTGCCATCGTGCAGGAAGAAGGCCCGCTGCCCGAGGCCCCAGAGAGGCGCTGTGCGGAACTGATCCCCGCCGGCACTGCCCTGCGACACATTGTCCGCCAGACGCGTGCCCATATGATGGATCTCGAAGTCGGAGTATGCGGAGACGGTCTGGGAGTCGAGGGAATCCGTAATTTTCGAACGCTGTGTCCTGTTGATGTTTGGTGTGTGGCAGACGGCGCAGCCGATCGAAGTAAACAGGTTTTTGCCGTTGCTTATGGAACCGGCGCCGCCCGGCGTATTCGTGGACGGAATCGGCGGGGCCAGCAAGCGCATGAATTGCGCAAATGCCTCCAGATCGCTCAGGATCGTGGCGTTCGCGGCCGTACTGCCGGGCGTGCCCGAGGTGTTTGTATAGTTGGTGGTGTCTTCGGGATAGCCGGCTGCCCCCAGGTTCAGGCAGTTCGCGGGCAAGCCGCGTCCCTGGACCTCTTCTTCAGGATTCGGGCGCTCCTGCGTAAACAGCTCATTGGTGATGCCCATTTCGACGTTGTAGGCTTCCCCCGCGAACATCATCAGCGATTTGTTCTGCGCCTTCCAGCCGAACCGCGCGATCGTGCCGTCATTGCCATTGCGGTTGAATGTCCCGCTGATACCCAGGCCGTTGCCTGCGTTGGCCGCGTGGATCGCCAGCAATGTCGAATCATCGATGTTCTCGATCAGGCCCGCGCCGAACACCGGGGTCGGGATGCGGAAGATGATGTTATTGGTGCGCTGCGCGGCGGCGAAGTTGGGCTGTGTCAGGCTGCAGCTGCCGGCGCCCTGCAGCCCGCTGACGGTGAAGAGGGCTTCTACGCCGCCGTTTGGGGCTGAGGTGTTGACAGTCCCGTTACTGTTGAAAAAGAACGGAAACCGGACCTCCCGCGTCGGCCCGTTCAGAGTGATAAACGTCGGAATGTTGTTGCCCGGGCCGGCGATACCGTTATTGACCGCCGTGAACTGCGGATTGGTGGGCAGTCCCGAGCCGCCGATCGTGGGCTGCGCATGACAGCCGGAGCACTGGTTGAAGTTGAACCGGGGCCCCAGGCCGTTGCCGCCCACGGTATCCTCCTCCTGGAAGCGGGTGAGCCCGTTGCTGTAGAAGTCGAGGATGCCATCGGGACGATTGGCACTGACCGATTCCAACGGCATCGGGTCCTTCGGTGTCGCCCCAGGTTGTCCGTTAATCGCACCCGGCCTGATGCCCGGGTCGACTTGTGCGCCGGCCGTCGAAACTATTAACAAACCGGCGGCAACTGCCACCGACCAGACGCTACTACGCACCATGTTAGTCCCCCTCCCACCCCTCATTGAGGTGAGCGGTAGACTTAGTCAAAATGTTCCGTAGCGAAATAGTCTCTGCGATCCAGCGGCTAACTAAACCCTTTGGTCTACCGTGCGAGTAGCGCCTCGATCCGAACATCGAGCGGCGGATGACTCATGAAAAGCCGTTTGAGCCCGCCGCCCATCGTACTACCGTTGATACCGAGAGCCCGGAGCTGCGGCGCCGGAAGAGGCTCGCCGTGGGCGCGCTGCAAGCTCCGCAGCGCGCTGATCATGTTCTGAGCTCCGGCGAGTTGGGCGGCACCGCGGTCGGCACGGAACTCCCGATGCCGGGAAAAAGCCATGACAATCATACTCGCCAGCATCCCGAGCAGCAGCTCGCTCACCAACACCGCGATGAAGTAAGCGGGGCCACGTTCGCCCTCCCCTTTGCCCAGCATTCGATCCACAGCGCCCCCGACGACACGCGCGAGCACGATTACGAAGGTGTTTAACACCCCCTGTATGAGCGTGAGGGTCACCATGTCGCCGTTGGCTACATGGCTGATCTCATGAGCGAGCACAGCCTCGACTTCCTCCCTGCGCATGGTCTGCAACAAGCCTGTGCTGACAGCCACCAGCGCAGCATCACGCCGCGCCCCCGTAGCGAAGGCATTCGGCGCCGGCGACTCGAAAATGCCTACTTCGGGCATGCCGATACCGGCCGCCTGTGCTTGCGACCTGACGGTCTCCACCAGCCATGCCTCGAGGCGATCGGCCGGTTGCTCGAGTACGCGCACTCCCATCGAGCGCTTCGCGATCCACTTGGAGATGAGCAGCGCGATGAATGCACCGCCGAACCCGAACAGCGCCGCAAAGACGAGCAACGCGCCGAAGCTCGTGCCAGTGGCAGCCAGCCGGGTGTCGAGCCCGAGCAAGCGCGCTACCAGCGACAACATGAGGAGGATTGCGAGGTTGGTCGCAACCAAAAGGACGAGGCGTTTCATGGCAGCTCCACTTGCGCGGACGGTTTGACTTCGTTTCGATACAGCGAATAGAGCACGCCGGCGCCGAGCAGACCGACGGTGACCAGGAGCGAGGCCCACGCGGGCAACGTGCCGAGCCAATCCGCGCTCAGGATCTTGGCACCGACAAAAACCAACACGGCGGCGAGCGTGTAGTGCAGATAGTGAAACCTCGCCACCACCGCCGCCAGGCAAAAATACAGCGCCCGCAATCCGAGAATCGCGAAGATGTTGGAGGTGTAGACGATGAACGGGTCCTGGGTGATCGCGAAAATCGCTGGGACCGAGTCCACGGCAAATACCAGGTCCAGCAGCTCGATCGACACCACCGCGAGCAAAAGCGGCGTCGCCCATAACACGTACGGCGTGTCGGGACTCGAATTCCGTGCCGGCGCTTTGATCCAAAAGCGGTTGCCATGGAAACCGGCGGTGACACGGACGTGACGGTGCATCCAACGCAGCACCGAGTGGGTCAGCGGATTCAGCCCCGCTTCCGGACGGGCCAGCATCCGGACACCGGCTACGACCAGGAGGGCGCCGAACACGTACAGAACCCATTGGAATTCGCTCACCAGCGTGGCGCCCAATCCGATGAGCAACGCGCGCGAGAGGATGACACCGAGAATGCCCCAGAACAGCACCTTGTGTTGATACTCGCGCGGCACGGCCAGTGAGGTGAAAACCGTGGAGATCAGAAAAATATTGTCCAGCGCCAGAGTCTTCTCGATCATGTAGCCGGTCAGGAAGGCCATGCCACTCTCGGCGCCGCGATGCCAGGCGAGCCAGGCAGCGAACAGCAGCGCCGCGGTCAAGTAGCCCGCTGACAGCCAGAGACTCTGTTTCATGCCGATCGGAGCGTCGCGCCTGTGCAGCACTCCCAGATCGAAGGCTAAAACCGCAATCACTCCGGCGCCGAACACGAGCCAGAGCCACAGCGGCGTGCTGGATAGCATGAAATTCAATTGAACGCCCGGCGGTGGAGCCTGCGGGACCCGAGTGCGGAGCGTGTGCCGCGCTCGAGTTTCACGAAGGCGGCGGCAATCGCCCGATAAAGATCTGCATCGACATGACTGGCAACTACCGATCTGCGGTGATTGTTGAGATGGGCCTGGACGAGACAACCCTTGTCGTTGCCGCCGCGGGGCCCATTGGTGTCGAAGAGGCGGACACGGATGGCAGCCAGATTTCTGGGACAACGGGCCGCGTATAGCTGTGCCTCATCCTCGACCGCATGCTGGAGCGCATGAGTCAGACTGAATCCCCGGGACTGAACGTCGATTTGCATGGCTCTCTCCTGGATTGCGCTGAAACTCGCGCTCGAATCTAAACTGGCGGCGCCGCAGGAAAAAGCAGAAAATTGACTCTCTGTCATCAGGAGAAAACTGATGTCCGCGATGCGCGGCTTGAATCTGAAACACTTGCGTTATTTCTCGGAAGTTGCCCGCCGGGGCTCGATAGCCCTGGCCGCACGCGCGCTATTCGTAACACCCCAGACCGTGAGCGCACAGGTACAGGAGCTCGAGGAATCCGTGGGGCAGCCGTTGTTCGAGCGCGTCGGCCGCCGCTTGCTGTTGACTGCCGCGGGGGAAACTGCGCGCGATTACGCCAACAACATCTTTGCCCTGGGCGACGAGCTCACCCAGGTGCTGCGCGGTGAGAGGAAGGCGGGCAGCATCACTTTACGGATTGCCGCGACCGACAGCGTGCCAAAGCTGTTGACGGTCGCGGCACTGCAACCCATCGTCGAGCGACATCGCAAAGAGCTCGAGCTCGAATGCAGTGAAGGCACGTACGCGGACCTGCTCGGTCAGCTGGCGGTAGGTCAGCTCGATGCGGTGCTTGCGGATGCGCCGGTTCCAACCAATCTCGTCAGAGTCCTCGAGGCCAGGGTACTCAACGAATCCGGGATGACGTTTCTCGCCACACGTCACCTCGCCAAGCGCCTGGCCCGGCAATTTCCCGCGAGCCTGCGCGACGCTCCATTCCTGGAGGGCTCCGCGCCCTCCTCTCTGCTGGGCCAGGCCATTCAGGCCTGGTTCGCCCGTCAGGGCGTGCGACCGCACATTGTCGGCCGCATCGATGACAGCGCCCTGCTGCAGGGCTTCGCCGCGCGCGGACTGGGCGTCGCAACGGTGCCGACATCCATCGCGCCAGAAGTCATGCGTCAATCCGGGCTGGGTGTCGTGGGCAGCACGGAAGAAGTCAGGCTCACTGTGTTCCTCGTCAGGGCACGCGGACGGCGGCCCCATCCGCTGGTCCGGGAGTTGGAGGAGTCATGTTGATGCTCTGCTGTCGTTGGACGCGCCTCTACATCAAGCTCGTCCTTGCAGTGACCACAACAGCCGCTGTTCGGTCCCGTGTGGGTCATCGACCAGTTTGCACTCGCGATCGAAAATCATCGTCGCGCGACGGGTGTTGTCATATGGCGCCCAATTCGGCAGCCCGGGGTGATTAGGGTCTCCGGTCCGGGCAAACGCAACCCAGGCGGTGCTCATTCGCGTCGCTAGCTCGTAGCGATCCTTACCCGAGCCGGTCATGGACCTCGCGGCGTCGACATTGTCGAATACGAAAGGAATTTCCACGGTATGAAATGAGCGCAGCTTGCCCTCGCGAACGGGTGAACGCCAGGTGAAATAGTACTGATACACAGGCGCCTGAGCCTGCGTCGCTTTGCGTTCCGCTTCCAGGAGAATGCCAGCCCGAAAACCGTCGGAGGCCATGATGAGGAAGAGATCGGTATTGGGCACACCGGGCCGTCCCGCACGATAGGCTGCAATGATCCGCTCGACGTCAGCATCACTGGAGCTCTTCAGCAACTGTTTCACTTGGCTTTGCAACGCGGCGTCATCGATCGGATCCAAAGGCTGTCCGGGAAAAAACGTCGCTTCGGTCTCGACCGTCCCGATCAGCAGCGGCACGCTCGCGGACTGGGCGGGCGCTACCGGATCGAAAGGGTCGGTCGGCAGCGAGTGTCCATCGACAACCGGCCCGAAGTTGATGGACGATCCGACACTCGGGTCGGTCGCCATGAGCAGCCGCTGCACCGGCACCTCTTGCAACTTGTCGAGTTGTTGCGGCCGGAGGTTCAAGCGCGCCAGGAATTGCTCCGCGTTCTCACGGGCAGCAGCGCGCGAGATTCCTTTCACGGCCGCCCCACTTTGCACGATCGCCCGCTTGAAGAGACCACGCGCTGCGGGCATTGCCATCAGCGAGCTGACTTTCCCGCCGCCACCGGACTGGCCGAAAAGCGTGACGCTGCCCGGATCACCGCCAAACCCGGCAATGTTGTCCCGGACCCACTCCAGTGCCGCGACAATATCCAGGTTGCCCAGGTTGCTGCTGGCAGCGTAGCGCTCGGCGCCAAATCCGGCCAGATAGAGATAGCCCAGCGCCCCGAGCCGGTGGTTCACGGTCACGACCACGACAGCGTGTTTGCGCGCCAATTCCATGCCGTCATAACAGATGAATCCCCCGGAGCCGCTGGTATATCCCCCACCGTGGAGCCACACCATGACCGGGAGCTTGCGGGCGTGATCGAGCGCCGGTGTCCAGACATTCAACACCAGACAGTCTTCACCCATCGTTTCGTCGCGGTCCATGACTTCGACCTCGGGGGGCACGAAGCCATGGAATGCCGACAGCAGCTGTGGCGAGCGCGGGCCAAGCGCAGTCGCCGCGCGAATGTCTGACCAAGATTGCGGTTTCGCGGGCGGCTGAAAGCGGCCCGCGCCCGCCGTGGTGGCGCCGTAGGGAACTCCCCTGAAGGTATACACGCCCGTCGCGTAGGTCCCTCGGATCTTGCCCGCGGTGGTCGCGACGACCGCGGGCACCACCGGGGCATGATTCGCCAATACATCAGAAGTCCGGGCAGCAAGCGCGCCTGCCGCCCATGAGCTCACACCAATGAAGCTGCGCCGATCCATTACTCTTCCTCCCCCCGCGTGCAACCAGGCGCCCAAAGGGCGGTAGCCGCCTGCGGGAGCTAGGCTAATCGATCGCTCCCCAATTCCCAACCAGTCGCTTCCTCAGTGTCCGGACATCGGTCTACCCGCAGGCTGCGTCGTTTCCCTCATGTACGCAGGCAGCCGCTCTGATCGGCTGCTCGCCGCGAGCGGGTCCAGGGCCGAGGCACCGCTCAACGCCAGGATAGAGGTAACCAACGCCTCCGCCAAAGCACTGAACGAGGCCTACGCCAGACGGGACAGGCCACCGAGTTGGGATAAGAATCTGCACCGCCCCATCCCCGAGGTTTGAATAACACGTCAGTCAGTTGCAGTGCCGTACGGCACATTTAGTGCTGCAACTCGCTCAGTCGATAACCAGCGTAAGCGAGACTCAAATGTTCACACACAACAAACGCCTTCAGTACACGGTGCGTGTCAGCGAGACCAACCCCGGTCTCGCCAACCTCATGCTCGAGCAATTCGGCGGCCCACAGGGCGAGCTCGCGGCGGCGTGTCGGTATTTCACGCAATACCTGGCAGAAGACGATCCCGGACGCAAGGACATGCTGATCGATATCGCCACTGAGGAGCTCAGTCATCTCGAGGTCATCGGCACCATAGTCGCGATGCTCAACAAGGGGGCCAAAGGTCGCATCGCTGAAGGTACGCAGCAGCAAGCGGAGATGTACCGCGAGATCACCAGGGCGGGCAACGACTCGCACGTGACACAAGTGCTCTACGGCGGTGGTCCGGCGTTGACGAACTCCGGAGGAGTACCCTGGACCGCGGCGTACATCGACACGATAGGCGATCCCACGTCCGACCTTCGATCCAACATTGCGGCCGAGGCGCGGGCCAAGATCATTTACGAGCGGCTGATCAACTGCACCGACGATCCGGGCGTGAAGGAGGCGTTGGGCTTCCTGATGACGCGGGAGATCTCTCATCAGCAATCGTTCGAGAAGGCTCTGTATTCAATTCACCAGAACTTCCCGCCCGGAAAACTGCCCGGCATGCCGGAATTTTCAAATGTCTATTTCAAGATGTCGGCGAGTGACGGCGCACCACGCGGCCCGTGGAACAAGGAGCCCGCGTTCGAGTTACGCGAGGGCCATGTAGGAGTGGATGGCGGCGATGGCGTCGCACAGGTAAAGGTGAGCCCGGAGGACGCGTCACTGTTGGAAGCTGCAGCCAAGCGTCTGCAATCAGACACTGCCAGCGATCCGATGACCGGCGCCATGCTGGGCACGAACGGCAATGCCATGGCAGCCGGGGCACAAGGAACGAAGACGGATCCGGCGCGCTCGAAAAACCAACCGCGACCGCAATAGCAGGCTCGGTGCAGTCGACGGTCTCCTACAGAGATCCGTCGTTCCCTCCGACTCCGGCGCAGGACCGGAGCGGAGGAGACTGCGGTGCGGAGCGTGAGCGGTCAGGACGACAATGAACTCCATCGCCTCTGAAGTCATTCGCCGCGACATCCTCGCGCCTGCGACTCGGCCCACACCACCGTGGTACCGGCGCCTGCTGCCCTTTCTTGGGCCCGGCTACGTCGTCGCTGTTGGTTACATGGACCCCGGCAACTGGGCCACCGCGCTCGCTGCCGGTTCCGGATTCGGTTATGCGCTCCTCAGTGTAGTGCTGCTCGCGAGTCTCATGGCCATGCTGTTACAAGCGGCAGCCGTGCGCCTCGGGCTCGCATCGGGAATGGACCTGGCCCAGGCGTGTCGCCGGCATTTCGGCCCCGGTACCAATATCGTGCTGTGGGTTGCCTGCGAGATGGCCATCATTGCCTGCAACCTGGCCGAGGTCCTCGGAATGGCGTGCGGCCTACAATTGCTGTTTCGGATTCCTCTGTCCATTGGCGTATGCCTCACCGCCCTCGATGTACTGCTCATACTAGGGCTGCAGAGTAAAGGCGTTCGCCGCCTGGAGGCATTCATCGTTAGCTCGACGGCCATCATCGCCGGCTCGTTTGCGATCGAGCTCTGGTGGTTGCAGCCATCACCGGCCGCGATAGCGGCAGGCTTCGTTCCGACTCCCGGCATCGTGACTGATCGGGATATGCTCTACCTTGCGGTGGGGATCATCGGGGCCACGGTCATGCCCCATAACCTCTATCTCCACTCCTCGATTGTCCAGTCCCACAGCGACCCGAGCCACAGGCGCGTCACGTCCCAAAGCATCCGCTATGCCACAGTCGACTCCAACATTGCACTTGGGCTTGCACTGATGGTAAACGCAGGCATTCTCGTGTTGGCCGCCGGCGCATTCCATCGCTCCGGCGGACACGCGATCTCGAGCCTTGCGGATGCCTATCAACTCCTGAGTCCCGTTCTGGGCGTTGGGGCCGCGAGCACCGTGTTCGGCATCGGCTTGATCGCCTCCGGATTGAGCTCCTCCGTCACGGGAACCCTTGCCGGGCAGATCGTGATGGAGGGATTCCTCGATTTACACGTATCGCGCGGAGTACGAGCCGCTCTGACCCGGAGCCTGGCGCTGCTGCCCGCTGCCGCGGCCGTATATTGGCTCGGCGAGGCCGGCGTTGGGAAGTTGTTGATACTGAGTCAGGTGATCCTCGGGTTGCAGCTCCCGTTCGCGGTGGTCCCGCTGCTATGGTTTACCACCCGCCGGAAGTACCTGGGGCCGCATGTTTTTCGGGGCGTGAGCCGTGTTTTGCTCTGGGGAACGGCCACACTGGTCACCTTGGTCAATCTCTGGGTTCTCTATCAGATCAGCCACCGCCCCTGACTACCCCGGTCATGCACGCAGTCAGCATTGCCGATCGATGGAATCGGTCCGGCTGATCATCAATCTGCCATCTCGTCGATTTCCACGGGCATGCGGCGCACGCCGGCAAGCGACTTTTGCATGAGCGCGCGGTAGGTCTTCAGCTCCCCGGGCTCGAACGCTGCGAAAGTGGCGGTCTCGACCGCCGTGGCAGCCTGATCGCAGGCACGCAGCACAACCCGCCCTGCCTCCGTCATCGTGACGTGGAGGACGCGTTTGTTTCCCTTGTCCAGCCTGCGTTCGATCAAACCGTTGCCTTCCAGTATCGCAATCTGCTTGATCATCGTCTGCGGCTTGACGCCAAACATGCGCGACAAGCTGGCCGAAGAGCACTTCTCCAGAGGCGCGAGGGTCGTCAGGATGCGAAATTGGGTCGTTGTAACCCCGACGGGCTGCAGAGCGGCTTCCAAGCGCAGGAAGGTCTCGTACTGCACTTGCTTTATCAGGCACAGCGTGCGGGGCACAGGCCTGGAGGCACTGGTTTGCACGTTTTTCGCGGGTTGCCGTTGCTTCTTGGGCATGCCGGCCATCTTAGCGAATATCAGCTCCCTTCCGCCCCGGGCCTTTGGTCTCTAACTTCGCCGATAGTTGAACAGCCCGGATTGCAGTGCCGTGTCCGGAACCCATGTTCCATGAAACGTCGAACGTACACGCACGGGAAGCTTCAGTGTCGCGATCGGGCCGGCCGCAAGCTGGCGAGCGTCGAGGATGACAAGGTCGCTGCGCATCTGCGACACGCGCGAGACTGGAACGATCAGCCATCCGTCGCCCTCTGGTGAGTCGCGCGCCCGGGGCACGAACTGCCCCTCCTGTACCCCATCGCCGGCGCCCGGCGCCCAGAAATCGAGCTCACCGGTGTGGACGTCCACATGCCCGATGCCGCTCGATCCATCCATCCCGCGGTTCACGATGACATAGCCATGCCGGTACGGTTGGCCCTGGTAACGGTCGTCGGTCCGGGGCATTTCGCACACATTCGGCATCAGGCGACGTCTCTCGAAGGAACGGTCGTTTCCCGTCAGATCGAATGTCATTCGCGTGAGAAAGGGTGGCACCGGCGCGGTGAATTCACCTTGAGGAGTACTGAAGAATGGAAAGCAATTCCCCTCGTACAGGCACAAATCCAGATGCACCTTTGCGCCCTCGCGGTGCGCATTCATCATATGACCCGCGCTCATGGCGGGTCCCTCGAACCAACGGATGTCGCGCGCCGAGCCATGACGAGGGACCAACGCAACATGCGTGCTCTTGTCAGGATGCCACTGGTAAAAGCTACCGCCCTTTTTCAGGACTTCCACCGCGGTGATGAGGGGAAAAAACGCGAACACGATCCATTCGTCGGTGATCGCGAAGTCGTGCACATTGCAGGCGTACGGCATCTCGAACCAGATTTCGTTCAACAATCGGCGGTCGGGACCGAAGGCATAGAAGACGATGTCACGCGTTGCGTCTCCCCGCGCCTGATAGGCAAACGCCAGAAGTTGGTCGGTGACCGGGTCTACCTTCGGGTGCGCGGTAAATGTTTCCGCGCGGATTGCACCATCCAGGTCATCACGCCCGAGCGTGGCGAGTGTCTCGGGATCGATGCGGTACGGCAGGTCGTCTTCCTTGAGCGCATAAAGCCGCCCGGCGTGGAACATCGCTGTCGTATTCGCCGTGCCCATGTGGACACCGGCGACACTCGGATCATTGGTATAGCGGTTGCGATAACGACCAAACAGGCTGCGCTTGGCGGCGTACTGCCGCTCGTAGCGCTCCGTGCGGACCCATCGGCTCAGGTAGTCGACCTGATTGTCCTTGAAGCGGAACATGTGGATCATGCCCTCGCCGTCGATGAAGATATCGTCGCTGCGGCCCGAGGGGTACTGACGATCCGGGCCTGCTTTGTACAGCGCACCCGCTAGAGTCGCGGGGATCGCGCCCTGCGTGAGCTCGAGTCCGTGGATCTCGCATTCGGTACGCATGGGCGCGCCCCACCCGCGATACAACTCGATATCCGGAAACCTGACAGGCTCCACCATGGCCATACTCCCTGGATCTACGCGGGCAAAGCGCACGGACGCCGCTATACTCGGCCGGGATCACTGAAATTTCAATGATCTCGATGACCATTCAATGATGTGCCGGCCACCTCGCGGTGACGCGAGTAGCCGATGCCGTCTACCGATCGCCGGCAGATTGCGTCGAGGTGGTGTTGAAGTCAGAATGGTGTCGCTGGCGATGCCAAAACAAGGGAGGGGCATGATGGGTATACCCGATCGTCCGCGCCATGGGCTGGCAGATCGCGGACGGGCTCATTGGGGGCTGACGGCGCTCGGCTTGACCGCCCTGCTGAGTGTCAGCAGCGCCTACGCCCATCATTCCCTGACCGCTGAATTCGACACCCGCAAGACACTCGTGCTCACTGGAGTAGTCTCCCGGGTCCAGTGGGTGAACCCCCATATATATGTGGATCTCGAGGTCACCGACACTGCGGGCAAAGTTGCGTCCTGGCACCTGGAGTGTGTACCGGTGGCTATGGCGCGGAAAGCCGGCGTGAGCATCAAAACATTGATGGGCAACGGTGAGCGGGTAACCGTCGATGCATTCCCCGCTCGGGACGGCACCCCGCACCTCGGTTTCCTCGCAAAGATCACCTACTCAGACGGGCACCACTTCCAGTTTGCGCCGGATACACCATGAAATTGTCTTCCGCGGGCCTGGCGGCGGCAGCCGCGACATTGATCGGGTTGGGTCAGTACGGCGCCCAGGCCGAATCGGCAAAAGTTGGATCGTCAACCACGAGACCCGTGCCACGCCTTGCGGACGGGCACCCTGATCTGAACGGCACATGGGACAACGGGTCAGGAATCGACTTCGTACAACCACAGAAATCATCCGACGGTTCGGTCTGCATCGCTGGCTGCCCTGCGGCGGCAGTGGGCGCGACCTCAGCCCCACCCTCACCTGCCGCTCGACAGGCAGCGGCCGCAGCAAACCTGCCGCATTACAAGCCTGAATTCGTTGCCAAGGTGAAGGACCTGGACAAGCACCAGGTCGACACCGACCCGGTGTTGCGTTGTAAGAATCCCGGCCTTCCCCGTATCGGCCCGCCGGACAAGATCATCCAACGGAAGCATCAGATCGTATTTCTGTATGACGATGTCTCCGGCGCCTTCTGGCGCATCATTCCCATGGATGGCCGCCCACATCGGACCGATGTGGATCCGAGTTACCTGGGCGATTCCATCGGCCACTGGGAAGGCGACACGCTCGTCGTCGAAGCGAATCAATTCAACGACGACAGCTGGCTGACGGACAACGGCGCGTTCCACACGACTGACTTGCGGGTTACCGAGAGACTGCGCCGCGTGGGCGACAGCATCGAATATCAGGCCATTGCTGCCGACCCCAAGGTGTTGGCCGAGCCCTGGAAGCCCGGAACACGCATCCTCAAGCTCACTCACAACGAGCTCGTCGAGCCTGCCCCGTGCGTGGATCAGGACATGAAGCACCTCGTGGACGACTCTCACCACGCCAATCCGCGCTGATTGCAGCGCAGCTGTCTGTCCTCGAAGCTTGCGTTTCGCTAGTCTGCGCCGCGCGCGATTCCTACCCGCGACAAACGTCGCAAAGACAACATCAACTCTGTCAGTTCCTGACTGACGTGAAACAGCCTGTTCTCTATTGACAGTCAACGCGCGCACGTAATAGCGTGTTGCGCGATCACCGAACAGCGGTCTGATTCCTTATAAGGAAATTGAGGGGATGTCATGAAAGGACTCTGTTTGTTACTGCTTCCCGTAATTTTGTCTGCCTTTGGCGGGCCTGCGGCCGCGCAGACCTGCCCCGTGACGTACTCCATCGCCGGCAGCTGGCAGGGCGGCTTCCAGGCGAGTATTGCAATCAAGAACACGGGAACGACCGCGATCAACGGTTGGACACTCACGTGGACATTTCCCGGCAACCAGCAGATTACGCAGCTGTGGGGCGGGACTGTCAGCTCTCAAGGCGAGACCATAACTGTGACGAGCCTCAGTTGGGATGCCAACATCCCGCCCGGGGGAACGATGAGCAGCGTCGGTTTCGTCGCCAACGGGGCGGCCGCGATCCCCACGGCGTTCGCACTGAATGGCGTGGTCTGTGGAAGTGGTGGTGGCGGCACCCCTCCACCGGTTCCTACGGGGTTGAAGGCCACGGCCGGTAACGCCCAGGTCGCACTTACGTGGAATGCCAGTGCGGGCGCAGTCAGTTACAACGTCGCGCGCGCCACCATCAACGGTGGTCCTTATACGATGGTGGGAACGCCCACTGCGACCAGCTTCACCGACACAACTGTGACGAATGGAACCACATATTTCTACGTGGTCGAGGCGGCGAACCTGGCCGGTCCCAGCGCCAATTCCACTCAGGTCAGCGCGACGCCCTCCGGCTCCATCCCGAACGTCACGGTCACGATCAATCCGGCCAACACGCAGCCCATCTCACCCTGGATCTACGGAATCAACAATTCCGCCGGTATTGCGAATCTTCCGCACGTCACATTGAACCGCCTGGGCGGGAACCGCTGGACAGCTTACAACTGGACGACGAACGCCTCCAACGCCGGCAGCGACTTCAACTTCCAGAGCGACAACTTCCTGAGCAGCAGCAGTATTCCAGGCGAGGCGGTGCGCCCGACGATCGCTGCCGACATCGCCGGCGGCATGGCCTCGATGATGACCGTGCAACTCCAGGGGCTGGTATCCGGAGACGAAGCCGGTCCAGTCAGCACCGCCAATCCTCCGGACCTGACCCGGTTCAAGACGGTAGTCGACAAGAAGAGCACGGTTTCCGCCGCTGCATTCACCACCACGCCGCTCACGACAGGCCCGGTGTTCATGGACGAGTTCGCGTGGGCGATGGATCAGAAGTTCCCCGGCGCTGGTATTTTCGGCGGCAGCACACAAACCCCCGTGTTCGTCGATCTGGACAACGAGCCCGAGCTCTGGAATTCAACCCACCTGGAAATACAGGGAGCAACCCGCAGCACGCCGGACGACTACATCGCGAGGACTCTGACGCTGGCGAAAGCCCTGAAAGACCAATTCCCGGATATGACGATCTTCGGGCCGGTGCATTACGGGTTCCTCGGGATCTACAACTGGCAGACCGCGCTGAACGCCACGCCGACGGGAGTCGACTGGTTCACCGACAAGTATCTGCAAGCCTTGGCCAGCGCTTCGGCAACGTACGGCCGGCCACTGGTGGATGTCTATGATTTCCACTGGTATCCCGAGGACTACGATGCCAACAGCCTGCGGGTTACGAGCATGACGGGCACTACTTTGACGGATGCACAGATGCAACTGGTCGTGCAAGCTCCGCGCAACCTCTGGGACCCGACCTTCACCGATCCCGGCAACAGCAATCCGTGGCCCAACCAGGTGCTGGGAAACAGCGCGATCCAGATGCTGCCCCGGTTGAAGGCGAAGATCGCCTCCGAGTTTCCGTCGATGAAGCTTTCGGTCAGCGAGTACGAAGCCGGAGGATTCAACAACATCGCCGGGACGGTAGCGCAGGCCGACGAGTTGGGTGTATTTGCGACGCAAGGTGTCTTTGCAGCCATGTTCTGGCCTCCGGGTGGCACCTTCGATTATTCGCTGGCGGGTTTCCGTGCCTATCGCAACTTTGACGGCGCCAATTCGAACTTTGGGGACACTCTGCTGCAATCGACGTCGAGCAACGTACAGAACGTCGTCGTGTACGCGAGCAAAGACACCGCCCATCCGAGCCGGGTGGTGTTCGTGGCCATCAACCGCGCGTCCTCTGCGCAGATCACGGCGATTACTGGCGCCCCTCTTTCCGGTACGGCGCACATGTACCAAATGACAGCAGCGACGGCCCAAGGACAAACCCCGGTTACTCCCGTTGCCCTCGGGCAGACGGCCGTAAGTGGCTCGTCCCTCACGTTGACGTTGCCTGCGTACAGCGTGACCACGATTGATGTCCACTGAGCCGGCTGGCCTCACGCATGGCCGCGCCGGGCTGTTCCCACGCCCGGCGCGGCTGGCTGTTTGATTCACACCCCGTAGAGTCTTATGCTGGCAGCCTATGGACCAGCATTTCATCAACCGACGTCAATTTAGCGCGTACTGTGCGGCGTTCGCCTTGTCGGTGCACACCGCCGCACGGGCCCTTGGTGCGGACGCTGAACCGAAGTCTCCAGCACGTACCGTAAAGCTTCCCGACGGCACTTCCGTCTCGGCGCTCGGCCAGGGCTGCTGGCATCTCGGCCAGGGAAGACATCCTCAGGCTGTCGAGCAAGAGGCACTCCGCGCAGGCATTGCGCTGGGCATGACGTTGATCGATACATCCGGAAATTACGGCAACGGCCGCTCCGAACAATTCCTCAAGAACGTAATCGCCGGCCAGCGGGAGCGAATCTTCCTGGTCACCAAAGTGGAGGCCGACGAGGTCTCCGGAGATGGTATCGCGCGTGCTTGTAAGGCGAGCCTTGGGCGTCTCGGCACCGACTCTATCGATCTCTATTTGCTGCACTCCCCTGTCCCAAGCAGGCAGTTCGCCGGAGTCGTAGCCGCATTCGAGCACCTCCGCGCCGTGGGGAAGATTCGTGCCTGGGGCGTATCAAACTTCAACAGGGACCAGATGGAAGATCTGCTCCGTGTTCCAGACGGGAATCGCTGTGCGACCAATCAGGTCTCATACAGCCTGCGCAACCGCCGCATCGAGCGCGACCTCATACCTTGGTGCAAGCAACACAACATGCCCGTGATGGCGTATTCGCCGCTCGGGGGAGACAACAACCTCGTAACAGGTGACCACACGCTGGCGCAGATCGGCGCCGCACACGGCTGCTCGGCGGCCGCAGTTGCGCTCGCCTGGGTTATCCGCAACGGGGACGTCATCGCCATTCCCGAGTCCGGCTCTCCGGCGCACACCAAAGAGAACGCCGCGGCACTCTCAACAGAGCTCACCCCGGAAGAATTGCAAACATTGGACAAGGCGTATCCGGGACCATCCGGCGCCGGCTAGCGTCGGCGTCCAAACAGCCGCAGCGCCCGCGGGGCTCGGGCGAAAAAATCACAAATCGATGCCGCATCCACTGAATGGAATGCGGCCGTGCCATTGACGCAGAGCATCGGGATTCAAGGTAACCTCCCGGGAATGCGAACCGCTGACCCAGTGACCTGAAGAGATAGCGAGCTATGTCAAACCCAGTTTCCACACCTTTGTACATCGGCGGCAAAGAGCGACAGACGGCGGAGAAGATGGCGATTGCCGATCCCGCCAAGCCGGGTGTGGTCGTGGGTTATGCGGCCTCGGCCACCACGCAGGACGTCAGCGATGCCGTCGCGGCCGCAAAGGGGGCCTACCCTGCCTGGGCCGCGCTCTCACCCCAGCAGCGTGCCGAGAAGATGCTGGCGGCACTCGCCGGCATTGCCGAGAACCGGGATGAGGATGCCGCCATCCTTTCGCAGGAGAACGGCAAGATTCGCTTTGAAGCCTGGGTCGACTCCCTGGTCCTGGAACTGCGCTGGAAGCTGGCATTGAGCCACGCCGACGAGGTGAACGCGGCGAAAGTGTTGCCGCCCATTCCCGGGGCGATTCCGGTGCAAACCACTGTGGCCTATCAGCCTCTGGGGGTGGTCACCATTATCGTGCCCTTCAACTGGCCGGTCGCCATCCTGGGCGCCGCGCTGCCACATGCGCTGCTTGCCGGCAATGCCGTCATCGTCAAGCCGCCCCTGACAGCTCCTCTGGCTACGACGCGCATCGTGGAGCGCATCGCCAAGCAGCTGCCACCGGGAGTGCTCAACGTGGTCACCGGCCCCGATGCCAACATGAGCGCCCTGATCCGCAACCCTGACGTGGCCAAGGTCTGCTTCACGGGCTCGGTCAATGGCGGGAAGAAAATCATGGAGCTCGCCTCCGGCAGTCTTACGCGGGTCACACTCGAGCTTGGCGGTAACGACGCAGCGATCGTTCTGAAAGACGCGATTCTGGATGACGTGCACCTCGATCGCTTGTTTGCGGCGATCTATGACACCACCGGCCAGATCTGCATGAATGCCAAACGGCTGTTTGTGCACCAGTCCCGCGTCGACGAGGTGGTGAAAGGCCTTGCCGCGCGTCTGCGGAAGGTTAAGCTCGGCTACGGCCTGGACAAGGATACGACCATGGGCCCGCTGCATTCGCCAGCCCAGAAAACCTTTGTCGAGAGCCTCATCAGCGAAGCCAGGCAATCCGGCGCCCAGGTGCTGGAGTTTGGCGAGCTGCCCGACGGGGACATGAAGGGAGGCAACTTCGTACGGCCTGCAATCGTCGTCAACCCGAATGTCGAGCTGCGCATCGTGACCGAGGAGCAGTTTGGCCCGGTGATTCCAGTGATTTCCTTCGAAACCGAAGCCGAAGCCGTCCGCATGGCGAACGACACCTGGGCTGGTCTGGCGGGTTCGGTGTGGACAGCGGATCCCAACACGGCCAATCGAGTCGGCGCGCAGATGGTCTGCGGTTATGTCTGGGTCAACGACCACGGTGCCACCCGTCTCGACCTGCGCGCGCCGTTCGGCGGCATGAAGGCGTCAGGTATCGGCCGTGAGCAAGGTATTGAAGGTATCCGCGCCTTCCAGGACACTCGCTCTATCGCCCATCTCGATGCCGCCGCGCTGGCAGCCATGCCGCACTAGAGCGCGGCAGAGCGGCCGCATCCAACTGCGCCGCACGAAGCCAACACCGCCGGCACACTCGTTGCGGCGGAGTTGAAAGGGTGTAGACTGATTTCGCCGTTGCGCAAAGAAGTGCGGAGCACGCAGTCGCGTCGGCCGTGGTCTTGTGGTCAAACGGGCGCTGCACCGCAGCATGATGGACCAGCGCAACACGGCTGTGTTGACAGCCCCACAAGGTGCGGCTCGCGCAGAAGGCCGCTATGCGCCAGTCCCGGGCTCTTATTCTGATCATTGACGACGTCCCTGCGAACCTCGGCCTCATGGTCGACCTGTTCGAGTCCGAGGGGCATCAGGTTTCGGTAGCCCGCAACGGAGCCGTGGGACTACAAATCGCCGCGACAGAGCAACCCGCTCTCATCCTGCTCGATGTCATGATGCCCGGGGAAGACGGTTTCGCCGTGTGCCGGCGCCTGAAATCGGGGGCGGCGACCCAGCATATTCCAGTCATCTTCATGACCTCGCTCGATGACCTGCAGGATCGTCTGGCGGGATTCGAGGCCGGCGGCGTCGATTACGTGACCAAGCCACTGCAGCTGGCTGAGGTCCTGAGCCGTGTGCACACCCATCTCGAGCTCAGCGCGCTGCGCCAGAAACTCGCCGAGCAGAATCAGCAATTACGACAGGCCCGCGATGAGTTGGAAGCGCGCGTTCGGTCACGTACCGCGGCCTTGCAGGAGGAAATCGAAGAACGGCGCAGAGCCGAGGCCGAGCTGCAGCGATCCTCGGAACAGATTCAAGACCTTTACAACAACGCGCCTTGCGGGTACCACTCACTGGACGCTGACGGTATCTGCGTAAGCGTCAACGACACCCAGGTGAATTGGCTTGGCTATCCGCGGAACGAGATAGTCGGGAGACGTCTGACGGATTTCCTGCCGTACAGGTCGGCGACTATCTTCCGCAAAGCGTTCGCATTGATCAAACAGCGTGACTCGATCCGCGACGTGGAGCTGAAACTCGTGCGGCGCGATGGGACATGCATGCCCGTTCTGTTGAGTGCCACAGCCGTACGGGATGCGGACGGCAGGTTCGTGATGACGCGTACCACCTTGTACGACCTGTCGGAGAGGAAGAAGGCCGAGGAGCTCATCAGGCATATGGCGCACCATGACCCGCTGACGGGGCTTTCCAACCGTACCCTCTTTCAGCAGCGGCTCGGACAGTTGATTACCCACGCCCGCCGTCACCACGAGTTCGTCGCCACCATGTTCCTGGATCTGGACCAGTTCAATCAGATCAACGATTCCTTCGGCCATGCGGTGGGCGACATCGTGCTACGCGAAATCTCCAAGCGCTTGAGCGGCTGCCTGCGCGACTCCGATGCCTTCGCGCGTTGGGGTGGCGATGAGTTCGTGGCAGCGCTGTCCGGGCCCGAGGTGCAACAGTCCGCAACGCGCGTTGCCGAAAGCATGCTCAAGCAACTGAGCGAGCCCGTATTCGCGGAGGAGCACGAGCTGCACTTGAGTGGGAGCATCGGCATCAGCCTTTACCCCACCGACGGTGCCGACGTACGGACGCTCCTACGGGCCGCCGATACAGCGATGTACCACGCCAAGGACCGATCACGGGGCTCATTGAAGTTCTTCACACCCGAGCTCACGGCCAGTGTCCAACATCGAACCAAACTTGCAGCGCTGCTGCACGGTGCGCAACAGCGCAATGAGATATTTCTGCAATATCAACCGCAGGTTGACATCGACTCCGGCCGGATCATCGGGGTCGAGGCGCTCATGCGCTGGCGGCGGCCCGACCTGGGCATCATCTCCCCGACCGAGTTCATTCCCATCGCGGAGGATACCGGGCTCATCCAACCCCTGGGCGAATGGGCGCTACAACGGGCCTGTGAACAGACCAGGCGCTGGCACGATGCAGGACACGACGATCTGACCTTGGCTGTCAATCTTTCCGTCCGGCAACTCGGTGATCCCGGCGTCGGCGAGCGCGTGATCACGATACTCCGGAAAACAGGCATTCCCGCGCACGCGTTGGAGTTGGAGATCACCGAGAACTTGTTGCTCCAGCCCACGGAGGACATTCTGCGCCTGCTGAACGACCTCAATGAGCTGGGGGTCCGTCTGACGGTCGATGACTTCGGGATCGGCTACTCGAGTTTGTCCTACCTGCAGCGCTTCCCGATCAAAGCCCTCAAGATCGATCGGACATTCGTCAGTCGAATCGGCATCGCGCGCAACGATGACACGATCGTCGGAGCGATCATCGCGCTTGCGCAGAGCCTGCACTTACGCGTGCTCGCCGAGGGCGTGGAGAGCCCCGCACAGGCGGAATTCCTGCGCACACGCGGTTGCCGCGTGGCGCAGGGCTATCTTTACAGCAGGCCCGTGGATCCGGACCGGCTTACCGAGTTGCTCCAGCGACAAACTGAATCAGCGCGGCTGTATGGGGAGTCGTCACGTGCCAGTGCATGTGAGCCCTGTTAGCCGCCGCAGCGCTGCGGATCGACGCGTTACAGAATCACAGTCATTTTGAGCACGCCCGAGATCGGCTCGAGCGGGTGGGCCTGGATCCCCGCCACACCCTCGGCCGGCTCGCCCGGAAGGCGCGCGGTGTAGTAGTAGGCAGAAGAGTTGGCCCGGGTGTCGAAGACGTTGTAGATGCTGAGCTGCACTTTCAGATGCGCATTGATCTTGTAGCCCGCATCGAGGTTGATTTCGCTATAACCGGGGTCTTCCGGCAGTCTGTCGCCGTCACTGATCGGATAAGCTCCCAACCTGCGCCATTGGAGGCCGCCGAACCAGGGCCCCAGATTGTCGACGAGCACACCGAAGGAGCCGATGAACCGCGGTGCATTGGCAATGTACGGCCCTTGCAAGCCGAATGCCGCCAGGTCGCCGTGGTAGCGGGCCTTGGAGAAAGCCAGGTCGGTGTTGAGCTCGATCCAACGCCAGGGGCGGTATTCCGCCGAGAGCTCGAGCCCCTGCCGGCGGCTCGGAGCGCTGGCCGAGTCCTGCCCCGCGTCGGCGTCATAAGTCAATTCCGAGTTGAAGTCCTGTTGAAATACGGCAAGTTGCATCGCCAGTTTGGGCACGATGTTGCTACGGATGCCGAGCTCCAGGCCCTTGCTCGGTGCCAGGAGCGGTGTTTTGCCAGCGCTGCCGGGGACGCCCTCGAGCGGGACAGTACCGAACACACCCCGCACGTCATCGGAATGGAAGCCTCGACCGGCGCTGAAGTAAACCTCGGTCGCGGCAAACGGCCCGAAAATCAAGCTGCCTTTGGGTTGGAGCAACGTCTCGTGAGCCGCGCCAGCGAAGCCGGTCGTCACGCTGTGATCGCTCGCGCGATAGTACTCCTCGCGCAAGCCCACCACGGTCCGCAACCAGTCAGTCCAGTGAGTCGTGTCCTCGACGTACGGACCTAGATCCAGGAGATGGACCTGATCGGCGTTGCAGATGCCCCCTGCCAAGGGGACCTGGAGCAAGGATCCGTCCGGCTGCGCTACCGAGCAGTACGCCAGCGGGACACGGTGCAGCGTGTGTTTGCGGTTGACGTACGCGGCGTCGTAACGAAGTTGTACCCCGGCAGCCACATCGTTCTGGATCGTGCCGTAGGTTGCCGTGAAGGTGAATGACGATTGTCCACCGGCTGTCGAGCGGCTCTCGTATTGCTCCTCCTGATCGCCGTTGAGCGGATCATCCAGATAGTGCGTGAAGTCGTTCCACAGAATCATTTTGCTGTGGATGAAGTACGCGCTCGAGCTGGATTTCCAGCTCTCGCCGGTCGCCCCGAAGTGCCCGGACAAACTGAAGCGCTCAGACAGGCTGCCATCCGTCGGATCCAGCGTGCCCCAACGGGTGATCAGGCCCTCCCCGATGGCGCGCACCGGCTGATCCGTCGTCATGTTTCCTTCGCCGTGGAAGTACATGGCGGTCGCGCTATAGCCATCGGCATCGGTCCCGTGACTGAAGCGCAGGGTACCCGCGAACTTGCGAAAGTCGTCCGGGTGGGTGAACGGCCCGTCGAGGTGTCCGTAATACATACCCCCGAGCAGGCGGTCCTGGTCGGTCAGATGAGCCGTTCCCCCGGCGAATGCGTTGTAGTTGCCGAGCGTGCCCGCGGCGACTGCGACCTGGTCCGGAATTTCGTTGGCGAGACGCAGGTGGGTGGAAGCCACGGAACCGAAATCGCCCACCGAGGCGTAATACGGTCCCTTGGTGTAATCCAGCCCGTTCGCCACTTCTGGCAGCAGAAAATTGAGGTCGGAATAGCCCTGCCCGTGGGTATTGGTCGGGCGATTGATGGGCATGTCGTCCACGAAATGGGCAATGTCGGTCCCGTGATCGAGGTTATAACCGCGCACCAGGTATTGGTTGGCCTTGCCCTCGCCGGAATGAGCGGTGACGACGAGTCCCGGAACACTTTCGAGCAGCTGCCCGACCCGGTAGGCAGGGCGCAGCTCGAGTTCCGCCTCCGTGACGGACCCTTGGCTGGCGGTACTGGCGGTACCCAGGAGATTCAGCCGCGAAGTGATCACTGTCACTTCGGACAAATTTGCAGGGGAGGTTTCAGCTGAGTCGATCACCTCAGCGCCCGAACCGGAGCCGGCGTAGGCATCCAGGGCAGAACCCATCGTCAGCAGCAAGGCGCACCAGCCGCTGCGGCTCCTTGTTCTCGTTCTCATCAGCTCCAATACCGACCCCATTCATGCTGTGGCCGCATGCTAGGGAAGTATCCCGGCTGAAGACAAAGGAATTACGGTTAAACGCGCGTTAAATACCCGTTTATTAACGCTCGGTACCCGCCTCATCGCGGCGGCTGTTGCTTGACATCCACGTCGGGATCGGTATTCTAACAAAACCTTTATCGCACACCGGAATCAGGCCAATGATGTTCAACATCAAGCGAGACCACAACATCCCGCGCTGATTCACCGACTTCCAGGTCTGGTGAATCATGAGGATTCATCAGGCCGAGCTCAACAAAAGCCCTCGGCAGGAATTCTTGCCGAGGGCTTTTTGCTTTCAATGCGACGAAAGACCATGAGCATGTCACTCCGGTTACAAAGAGATCCGTACGTCAGGTTCAGACTCGACGGCTCCATTCCAGCCAATGGGCGTTGCTGCTGCGGCCAGCTCACGACCGCATATCTCGCCCACGTGCTGACAGCAAATCCGATCCACTGCGCTTTCTGCCGTGGTGAGGTCGCTCCCGAGCGCATCGGTTTCGATGTCCATACGGCCGAGCTTATCGCGCGGTGGAATACTGTCTACGGTGCCGTCTACGCGTTATGGTTAGACAGCGGCCCCTACGAGGTGTGGGCTGAATCAGAGCTGCTGCGCGCCGACAGCTCTATCAACAAGAGCGGCTTGCAGGCCTGCGAGCATTTATCAAAGTACATCCCTTGCCGGTACCTGTGGTTCTGGCAGGAGAAGCAACCGGCTCAGTGTCCGGTCTGCGAGCTGAACCTACAGAGAACCGAGAGCAAGCATCTCGTTTGCACGGCGTGCGCCGTCTATGTTTAGGATCAGGCGACCGTTTACGAAATATTGGCGAGCACCTGATCCCAATCAATGGTGACGCTGGGCACGGCGGTGAGCTGTGTTTGTCCTTTGAGCTCGACAATGCTCGCGGGTCCGTAGCGACCCGCCTCGAGACGATAAAGGGTTACAGTCCTATCGATGGGCTGGATGAGCCAGACTTCGCGGACACCGGCGCGCTCGTATACGGGAAGCTTAACAAACTTGTCGTGCTTGGCCGTACTCGACGATAGCACCTCTGCGAGCCAGTCGGGCGCACCGCGCATTCCGCGCGCATCGACCTTCTGAAGATCACAAACAATGAAAACGTCGGGCTGCACCACGGTATCGATCTGATCGTCTGGTTCGGTGGCCTTGGGTAAGCGGACGTCAAATGGAGCCACGAATACGCGAGAAGGTTTGCCTTTGAGTGCATTGGCCGCCTGCCGACAGATCTCAACGACAATCGCTTGATGCGAGGGTGAGGGGGCCGGCGGCTCTCTGACATAGGCTGTGCCGTCGACCAGTTCATCGCCATAAGTGGCGGACCACGTGAGATAGTCGGCGTAAGTATGATTGTGCGTGTCGCGCCGCAGTACTGCCATATCGTCTCCGATGTTTGATCGGCTCACCATGAGCTTGCTGTCATCTTCCCGCAGTTTTCATGAGGGCACAACAGTCTTGGCGGGCGCAAAACATCCTGCTTCTTCGCGCGTGCGTGCAGCATCAACCGGTGCTACGAATGCTCACTTCCGACGTGTAAACCTCACGCGCACAGCCGTGCGATTCCCACGTAGGATTCACTACGCCGCAAGCGCTATTCCTCAAGCGAGTTGGTGCGCGGCGATCGGTAGCGATCTCAGGCGCTTGCCGGTGGCTGCGTAGATAGCATTGCAGACTGCCGGAGCTACGGGGGGCACACCGGTCTCGCCGATGCCGCCGGGCGGTGCATTGCTTGGAACGATCTGAATGTCGATTTGCGGTGTTTCGTTCAGGCGCAGCACGCGATAGTCATGAAAGTTCTGCTGCTGGGCCCGGCCGTTCTGGAGCGTGATCTCACCCCAGAGCGCCGCCGAGAGACCATAGACGATGCCGCTTTGAAGTTGCGCTTCGACGATGCCGGGATTGACAGTCTGGCCACAATCGACGACACAGTTGATTTTGTGGACCTTGACGCGTCCACCTTCGATTGATATCTCGGCAACCTGAGCGATGAGCGACGTGTAACCTTCCATGAAGGCGATGCCCTGGGTGCGGCCTTGGGGAGCCCTGCCCCAACCTGAGCGCTCCGCAATCAACTCGAGCACGCGGATGTGCCGCGGCTTACCAGCCAGCAGCTGCAGACGAAAATCCAGCGGATTGCTGCCAGCGGCTGCGGCGAGCTCGTCGATGGAGCTTTCAATGGCAAAGCAGTTCGCCGCGTGGCTCACCGAGCGCATGTACCCCACATTGATCCCGATCTCCTGGCGGCTATACCGCAGATCGAAATGCGGGACGGCATAGGGAAAGTTCTGCACGTACTCGATGACGGAATCAAAAGGATTCTTGTTGGTCGGGTCGAACCGCGCGGTAACCGAGGGACCGGTGATATGCAGCGCCCAGGCGACCAACCCGCCCTTTTCATCCAACCCGGCGGTGACCGCCTCGCGCGCCGGTGGACGGAAGCAGTCATGGGTCATATCGTCTTCACGGGTCCAGATCAACTTGACAGGCTTACCTGCTGCCTTGGAGGCTTCGACGGCAGCCGGCACGAAGTCGACCTCCAGACGTCGGCCGAACCCACCCCCGAGCAGGGTCGTGTGGACATTCACCTGCTCGGGCTTGAGCCCTGCGGCATCGGCTGCCGCCATCTGCGTCATCTGTTGCACCTGG